>CENJ01172552.1_pt1 | contig 10928 bp, 8 predicted proteins | sample 356161 | NCBI WGS metagenome assembly CENJ01 (sample SAMEA2619531, study PRJEB7988) | marine metagenome | biome: marine biome (ENVO:00000447); feature: surface water layer (ENVO:00002042); material: "saline water (ENVO:00002010), including plankton (ENVO:xxxxxxxx)" | depth 5 m
TCGAGTCTCTATGCAGGACTTGAGGCAAGTCGCAGGTGAGACGCCTGATCAGGTGCTGGTCTGCATCCCTTGAATCAAATAATCAAAGAACGGCGAAATGAATTGGGCGTCATCAGGGGAGAGCAAAGCAATGGAGGCCTGCTTGAGGCAGCGCATCGCTTCCACCATTCCCGGCATCGGCACGCCAAGGCTGTTGTACATCTCGCGGGCGCCGATCAGACCAGTGCTTTCGATAAAGCTGGTGCTGCCGGCCAAACCGCCGTAGGTCACCAGCCGCAAATACCAGCTGAAATCCCGCAGGCATTGGGCCCGTTGCTTTTGGCCATAGGCATTGCCGCCGGGCGCCACATAGTCGGGCTTGCGGGTGAAGAGTTGCTTGGCTGATTCATCAACGATCTTGCGCTCGTTCTCAGTCAGCACACGGGCCACCCGAACACGGCGATCGCCGTCGTTCAAGAAGGCCGCCATCGAGCGAAGCTCACCGCTCGTTGGATAACGGAGCTCGTCGTCAGCTTGAAGGATTAGATCCTTTACAACGCTCATCGCAACACCTTGGCCGCCGCCACTTTACTGAGCTCAACTCGCCTCTGGCTGCCGAACAGCAGAAACCACGCGAGCTGTAATGCCCAGCGGTAGCGTCAAGGGATGCCTGTTGATGCCAGCCATCCCAACCAGCTGACGCTGGAGATCAAAGATCTCGCCCTCGACGGGACCGGCCTTGCTCAACACGACGGCAAGTTGGTCTTTGTTTCAGGTGCTCTGCCGGCAGAAACCGCCACGGTTCGAATCACAGGGCAAGGTCGGGGCAAGCTTCACGCCGAGATCAGCGAGCTCACGTGCTCGAGCCCTGATCGGCGTGATCCCGTCTGCATCCTTGCCGGCAAGTGTGGTGGCTGCAGCCTGTTGCATTGGCATGACCAGGCCCAGAGCCAGTGGAAACAGCAGCAGCTGCAAAACACCCTGCGCCGTGTTGGACGTTTGGAATGTTTGGTGGAGCCCATCCGCTCAACCCAGGCGGTGTTGGGCTATCGCAACCGCGCCATCATCCCGGTGCAGGAGCGGGATAACGCCTTAAAAGCTGGTTTTTTTCAACGCGGCAGTCACCAGGTGGTGAACATGAACCACTGCCCCGTTCTCGACCCCAGGCTGGATGCCTTGATCGAGCCGCTCAAAGCAGACCTCCAAGCCGCCGTCTGGCCGATCTACAACGAGGACACCCAAAAGGGCTTGTTACGTCAGTTGGTTCTGCGAGCCGGAGTCTCCAGCGGTGAACTGTTGCTTGGGGTGGTCGTTCGAGACGATCAGTTCCAAGGGGCACAGGAGTTGGCTGAGCAGTGGATGCAGCGCTGGCCCGAACTGGTGGGTGTTGTGCTGAACGTGCAACCCAAACCAGGCAACACCCTGCTCGGCCCAAAAGAACGGCTTCTGGCTGGTCGGCCCTGGTTGATGGAAAGCTTTGCAGGACGCCGCTTCCAAATCGGTTTAGGCACTTTTTTTCAAGTGCACCACCAGCAAGCGGAAGCGCTGGTGGATGCGTTGCGTAGCGAGCTGCAACTCCAATCCGGGGAGGTGTTGGTCGATGCCTATTGCGGTGTGGGCACCCTTGGACTCCCGTTAATCCAAGAGGGTGTTCGTCTGATTGGCATTGAGCAAAGCCGCGAAAGCATTGAGCGGGCTCAATGCAATGCCCTGCTCAATGGACTGGAAGACACGGACTTCCATGCCGGTTCTGTCGAGCGCCGGCTGCAGGAATTCCTGCCTTTTACCGATGTGCTGCTCCTCGATCCACCGCGCAAGGGATTGGATGCCCGGGTGTGTGAGGCGATCAGGGAGCAACCACCAGCACGCATGGCCTATGTCAGCTGCAATCCAGCCACCTTGGCCCGCGACCTAGCGCTCCTCTGCGCCGACCAGCGTTTTGAGCTGACGAAGGTGGTGCCGTTTGATTTCTTCCCGCAAACCACCCACATCGAGGCGATGGCAATCCTGACTAGCAGCGCAGCTCAGCTTTGAAACTTTTTTCCAAGCTTTGACGAACCTTGTTGAGCAGGGGATCGACCTGCTCATCGCGCAGGGTTGCTTTGGGGTCACGGAAGCGCAGACGCACAGCCAGGCTGCAAGAGCCTTCTGGGATTGGTGATCCGCTGTAGCGATCGAGCAAATCCACGTGCTCGAGCAGTTGGCCGCCAGCCTTGCGAATCGTTTGCAGCACGCTGGCCACATCCTGCGTGTCCTCGACAACAAAGGCCAGATCGCGTTCGCTCGCTGGCACCGTCGCAAAAGACTTAAACGCTGGGCAGTAGCGGTTCGTGCGGCTGGCCGCGGTGAGCACTGGCTGCAGGGCTAGATCAAAGATCAATGTTCCAGCGGGCAGATCCTGCTGCTCGGCCAGGCGCGGATGCAGCTCTCCAAAGACGCCAATCACCTTGCCTTCGAGCACGAGGGTGGCGCTGCGCCCTGGATGCAGCCGCTCGTCATCCTCTAAGCGGCGGTCTTGCAAGCTCAAGCCCAATTGGGCCATGGCGCGTGCCAAGAGGCCGCGACCCTGGTGATAGCTCAAAGGGGAAGGCTGACCGCTCGTGCTCCACAGGCCCTGACGTCGCTCACCGGCCAGAACACCACAGAGCCGCTCCTCTTCGCTGAACACGTCGCCATCACGGGCAAACACCTTGCCGATTTCAAAACCCCAGAAGCCCGCCTGGCTGGCTTGAAGATTGCGCGCAGCAGCCTCCAGCAAAGCCGGAACGACAGTGGTCCTCAGGCAGCCGTAATCGGTCAGCAATGGATTGCTAATCGCCACCTGCGCTGGATTGCTCGGTTCTTCACTGGCCACCAGCGACAGGTGGCTGATCTCCTGCAGGCCTGCTGCGCGCAGGTTGGAGCGCAACCGCCTGAGCAACTCCTGCTCAGCCGTTAGACCGCCAGGCTCCACAGGATCAGGCAGGTGGGAGCCGAAGTTGTCGTAACCCACCAAACGGGCGATCTCCTCGATCAGATCCACTTCCCGTTGCAAATCCAGTTGCCGCGACGGTGGGACCTGAACACTCCAATGGCTGATCTGATCGTCGTCGTCGTGGTGCGATTGCAAAGAACAGCCCAAACGCTCCAGCAGGGCGCCCACCTTGGAATCCTCAATCCATTCACCACTGCCCAAGGGGCCTAAGAGCCGATCGAGTGCTTCACGCCGCAGAACCAGCGGTTCGGTGGCGCTGGCCACAGGGCTCGCCTGCCAACGGCCGGTGACCTTGGCCTGACAAAGCTCCTGAAGCAGGGCAACAGCGCGGTTGCTGGCTTCGAGCGTCAAGGCTTGGGGTACACCTCGTTCAAAGCGGGCGCTGGACTCGGTGCGCAGCCCGGCGGCACGGCTGCTGCGGCGCACGAGATTTTGTGGGAAGACGGCGGCCTCGAGCCAAATCCTCTGCGTGGACTCGGTGACAGCGCTGCTTTGGCCTCCCATCACGCCAGCCAGTGCAACGGCTTGGCCGCCATGGCTGACCAAGAGATTGTCTGCGCGCAGCTTGAGGGTTTGTCCGTCGAGCAGCTCGATGGACTCATCGCTGCTGGCTGCTCGCAAGCCGAATCCCTCAGGGCCAAGGTCTGCGAGCCGGTCGCGGTCGTAGGCGTGAAGGGGTTGGCCGGTTTCCAGCATCACCAAATTGGTGATGTCCACCACGGTGTTGATGCTGCGTTGGCCGGCAGCTTCCAAACGCTGCCGCAGCCACTTGGGGGATGGCCCATTGCTGATCCCCTCAAGTGCTGTGAGGCTGAACAGCAGGGCGTGATCACCGAAAGGAGCTGTTTCCAACTGGACCGCTGGCTCTAGCTCAGCAGATGGAGGCTCCTGAACGCTGAGGTCTTCCAGGGCCGCCACCTCACGGGCAATTCCCAGCATCGACATGCCATCGGGTCGATTGGCGGTGATGGCCAGCTCGAGGATGTGATCGGTTAAGCCCAACAAGGGGCCCACTGGTTCACCAAGTTGTGGCAGCGGTGAACCCTGCTCGCCAGCCACAACCTCGAGGTCAACCAAGCCCTCGGAATTGGTTTCCAAGCCCAGCTCGGAGAGCGAGCAGAGCATCCCGCAGCTGTCAACGCCGCGGAGTTTGGCGGGTTTGATGGTGAGGTCCACAGCCGGCAAATGGCTCCCAACGGTGGCGACAGCAACGGCCATGCCCTCACGCACATTGGCTGCACCGCAAACGATTTGGAGGGGCTCGCTGCCGCCGCCAATCGAGACCGAACAGACATTCAGCTTGTTGGCATCGGGGTGGGGGGTTTTGCTGAGCACTTGACCCACCACCACACCAGCCGCACGGGCCGCTAAGTCCTCCTGCTCCTCCACTTCAAAGCCAGCCATTGAAAGCTGTTCAGCCAGGCTGTCGACGTCACTGCGGAAGGGAACCAAGTCCCGAAGCCACTGCAGCGATACGCGCATGAAATCCAGCTGGAAGCGGGCGGATCCTACCGATGAGCGGGAGCCACTCAGTTATGGTGGCGGATTGTCACACCGCTCCGCTCAAGCAGCGCACGTCCTTCCATGGCCAAAAACAAGGGCGTCCGGATTGTGGTCACTCTCGAGTGCACCGAATGCCGGTCCAACACTGATAAGCGGTCTCAGGGAGTGTCCCGCTACACCACTGAGAAAAACCGCCGCAACACCACAGAACGGCTGGAGATCAAGAAGTTCTGTCCCCACGACAACAAGATGACGGTCCACAAAGAGATCAAGTGATCTCACGCTCGTTATCCCACTTCCACTGACTCTCCAATCCCATGCCTCCCTCCTTCTTTAAAAAGCGGCTGTCTCCGATCAAGCCCGGTGATCCGATTGATTACAAGGACACCGATCTGCTGAAGAAATTCATCACTGAGCGCGGCAAGCTTCTGCCCCGTCGCATGACTGGCCTCACCGCCAGACAGCAGCGTGACCTGACCAACTCCGTCAAGCGCGCCCGCATCGTCGCGCTTCTGCCCTTCGTGAATCCAGAAGGCTGAGTTCGAAACCCGCCATCCAGCCAGGTGATCTGGTGGGTGTTTGCGACGACCGCAAACAACCCCGCCTGGCTCTCCTCGAAGCCCTGTCCAACGGCAGGGCTTCGTTGCGTTATGCCGCCGCTAGTGGCCAGCAGCAGCGCCCTGTGCCGCTGAAGCAGGTTGAACTGATCGTTCCCCTCAGTGCCAGCAGCAGCAGCGACCTGGCCCATGCCCTGTCCGCCACCAGCAGCAGCTCCACTGAACTGGCCCTGGCCTGGATGGAGTCGCAGCAACAGCAATCACCGGCTCAGAGCTACTCGCTGGCGTCTTTGGGTCAACTGCTGCGCAACGACCCCACACCACAACAGCTGGCGGCTCTGTGGCTGTCCTTACAGGGCCCGCAAGATTTGTGGCGTTGGAAAGCGGGGGTGGCCACAGCCCGCAGCAGCTCAGAGCTGCGGCAACTGCGCCGCAGCCGCCGATCCCAGCAACTCGAGCAAGCAGGCCGGCAAGGGCTGCTCGATGCGATCGCAGCCCGCAGACCAATCACGGCCCTCGTGGGTTCGAAGCCGGCCCAGGAGCTTTTGCGGGGGCTCAAGCAACTCGCTGGCGCTGAGAAGCCAGAGGAGGTGAGCCTGGCCCCTGAACTCCACCAAGCCTTGCAACGGGCTGGATACGACGGTTCAGCCCAGGTGTTGCAGCAGGTGTTGGTGGACCTGGGTTTGCTGCAACCAGGGCAGCCCTTGCGGTTGCTGGGATCAGCATGGGAGAGCAACTCCGAGGTGGAGTTGCCAACAGCCCAGATCGATCCACAGCGCAGAGATCTGACCCATCTGAGCTGTTTCAGCATCGACAGTGCCTCCACCCAAGAGGTGGATGACGCCATTGGATTGGAGCGCCGCGACGGAGACCTCTGGATTTGGGTCCACATCGCTGATCCCCATCAATGGCTGGAGCCGGGAGATCGTCTGGATCTTGAGGCCCAGCGCCGGGGCTCAACGCTTTATCTCAGTGGCGGGGCCATGCCGATGTTCCCGATGGCCGTGGCGCGTGACTGCATGAGCTTGCGGCCCATGCGCCGCTGCGGCGCCTTGAGTGTGGGCGTCCTGCTCGATGCCGACGGCGCCATCACCGCGGTCGAACCTTGCCGCAGTTGGGTGAAGGTCTCCTATGGGCTCACCTATGAGGATGCCGATGACTTAATCGAGCTGGCTCCGCCTGAGGATCCTGATCTGGCGGAATTGGCGGAGCTCCTCAAACGCCGCACAGCCTGGCGCGAACAACAGGGAGCGCTGCTGATGGAGCAGGCCGAAGGTCGTTTGTTCCGCAACGGCGCGGCTGAACTCGCGCTCGAGATCACCGAACCCGGCCTGGCCCGCTCCTGCGTCAGCGAAGCCATGATTCTCGCTGGTGCAGCCATGGCCGAATGGTCGAGCCAACACGAGTTGGCGATGCCCTTTCGGGTGCAAGCCGGATCCAGTCAGGACAATGCAGAGGCCAACCAATGGCCCCAAGGCCCAGTGCGTTGGGCCCAGCAGCGACGGGGGCTGAGCCGCAGCCGCTTGCAAAGCAAAGCTGAGCCCCATGGCTCACTGGGTCTGCCGATGTACCTGCAGTGGACGTCCCCGATCCGCCGCTACGGCGATTTATTGGCTCACCGCCAGTGGTTGCAATTCAGTGGACACCTTGAGGGCGAACCGCTCGACGCTGAAGCCATCGGCGCGCTACTGCAGCGCTTGGATCAAGGTCAACGGGAGGCGAGTTTGATTGCACGGCAAGACCAACGCATGGCCCTGTTGGAATGGCTGGCCGGACCTATCCCGCAATGGCCGCAGCCAGCGACCCTGCTGAGCTGGCTGCGGGAAGACAACGGCATCGCTCTGGTGCGGTTGGAGGCCTGGGCCATGGAGTTGCCGGCCCAAATTGAAGCCGGACTGGGGCTTGGCGATCAGCTCTTCATCCAGCTGGAGCGGGTTGATCCCGCCAGCGACCTGCTGCGTCTTAAGGGCATAGCCGGTTAACCCGCCACCAGGGTCCAAAGGGATTGGCAGAACCCTCCAGATCCAGCCAGCGTCCGTGTTGATCAGGCAGGACCTGCTGCACCTGCGGCTCGAGGGTGATCAGGGATAGGCGCTGCCCAGATTCGGTATCGCCCCACCAACGCTCACCGTCAATCTGAATCAACAACCGTTGCTGCTGGCTGGCTGGTTCGTGTGGAGCCGTGGCGGGTTGATGCTGAGTGGACTCTCCATCGAGCCGATCCAGCTGCAGCTGAGCCCAGTCGGGCTGATGCCACGGCAGCTCAGGGCACGGAACAACACCCGAGGGGGCCACCGGATCATTCAGCAGCTGCCGCTGCAGCTCGGACACCGGCAGCTCAGCCACAGCAAGGCGCTGCTGCACGCAGAGCGCGGCCGCTTGACCAGCGGCTTGTCCAACCAAGAGCAGCAATGGGCCCATCCGGGTCGCCCCATTGGCCATGTGGCTCACGCTGATGGATTTATCAGCCATCAACAAATTGCTGATCTCAGGGGTGTACAGCGCACCAAAGGGGATCACAAATGGCGTTCCGCTGCGGCGCCCACCCCAGGCCATGGATTTATCCGCCAAGGGCCACTCACGTTCGCCGTAGTGGTGGTCATTGGCGTAGTTCCCAATGGCGATCGCCTGTTGTTGGTGTTCAGCATTGGGGGAGTGCGGCAGCAAGTCCTGCTCAATCACCGTGGTGGCCCCTATCAAGCGGCGCCCCTCACGCCAGTAGGGCTGAAAGGCCAAGGCCTCTCCAGCAAAGGCTGATGCAGGCTGCAGCTGCGGGCCACAAGCGGCTTGCAGTTGAGCCAGGAAAGCCTCGCTGTGCTGACGCAGGCCTGTGAGCTGCTCTCGCTGGCGCTGGGCATCCCCGCTGAACACCGCCCCTGGATCAACAGGCCAGTCGTTGCCGTGCAAGGGCCAATTCAGCATCAATTGCTGGCCTGGGAGTCGGCCATAACTCAGCAGTTGGGGCAGTGAAAAACGATCAGCGCAGCCTTTGAAGAGTGCGCTGAAGGGCTCGACCGGCTGCTCTGGTGGAGTCCAAGGCCCTTGCCACTGTCCATGGATCACCCAGGTGGGTGATTGCACCGGTTCGCGCTCAAAAAAAGGATCCTTCAGTGCCTCAGCTGAGGGGGCGCTGGGCTCACCCCACTGCTGCTGGGAGTCCCAACCCAAACGGTGGGGAATGTCTGCCAACGCCAAGCTGTCGCCGAGCTCGCTGCCATCAACGAGCACATCAAAACTGATGGTGATCGGTTCCCCATTGCGCTGCAGAACGGCCTTGCTCAGCTGATCACCATTGCGCTCCAGGCTCAACACTTCAACGCCCGACCACCAGCTCAGGCGGCGAGCTTCACGGATCCAGCGCTGCAGGATCGATTCAGCTTGTTGCGGGCGGAACCCAAAGCAACTGACCCAGTTGTGATCGAGCCCGTCGGGTAGTTCAAGACGCAACTGACGCAGCAAGGCACCCCAAAGTCCGCTCTGCCAGGCACTCAGCTCATTGCCATCGGGGGCCGACACACCACCACTGGTGATCATTCCGCCGGTCCAGCGGCCGGGTGTCACCAGAAGTGTTTCAACGCCAGAGCGGGCGCATTGGAGCGCGGCGCCACAGCCACCAATGCCGCCACCTATGACCAGAACGGGGACGTGGCCCTGCTGAAAAGCCATCGCTGCACTGAACTGAGATCATCATGCTGACGGGCGCAGCCTCAGTAAGATCGCGTTGATGACAAGCACACTCACCACTCCGCTTTATTACGTCAACGACAAGCCCCACATCGGCAGTGTTTACACCACGTTGGCAGTCGATACTCTGGCCCGTTTTAAGCGACTTAGCGGCGAGAATGTGGTGTTCATCACGGGATGCGATGAACACGGTCAAAAGATTCAACGAACCGCTGAATCAGCGGGGATTGATCCTCAGCAACATTGCGACCAAATCAGCAGCACCTTTGCATCGGTGTGGTCGCAGTGGCAGATCAGCAATGATCGTTTCATACGCACCACAGATCCCCGCCACCAATCGATTGTTGAGCAGTTCTTCGCCCGAGTCGAAGCCAACGGCGACATTATTGAAGGCCGGCAACAAGGCTGGTATTGCGTTGCCTGTGAAGAATACAAAGATGATCCGAAAGAGGCCCAATCACCCCACTGCCCGATTCACCAGAAACCCTTGGAATGGCGTGATGAGGCCAACCTGTTCTTCCGGCTGAGTCGTTACCAAGACGCCATTGAAAAGCTCATTGCAACCGAGGGCTTCATTCGCCCAGCCAGCCGGCGCAAAGAAGTTGAAAATTTTGTTGCCAACGGCCTTCGAGATTTCTCCATTTCCCGGCGCAACGTGAGCTGGGGTCTGCCGGTCCCTGGTCATGACGGGCACACCTTCTACGTCTGGTTTGACGCCCTGTTGGGCTACATCACAGCCCTTCTAGAGCCTGATCAGCCAGCCACGCTGGATCAAGCCCTCAGTAATGGCTGGCCAGCCCAATTGCACGTGATTGGCAAAGACATCTTGCGCTTCCACGCTGTGTATTGGCCCGCGATGTGTTTATCCGCTGGGATTGATTTGCCAACAGGGGTGTTTGGCCATGGCTTCCTCACCCGGGAAGGTCAAAAAATGGGCAAGTCCATGGGGAATTCCATTGACCCCACCCGTTTGCTTGAGCTCTGCGGCCGCGATGCTGTGCGCTGGTACCTGCTGCGTGACATCCAATTTGGCGACGATGGCGATATCCAGCAGCAGCGCCTCTTGGATCTGGTCAACAACGATCTGGCCAACACCATCGGCAATCTGGTGAATCGCTCCATTTCGATGGCGCGTAAATGGTTTGAGGGTGTTCCATCACTGCCTCAAGAGCTCCCCAGCAACCATCCCCTCAAGCAAGCCGCACAAGCCGCGGTGGCTGATGTGGCGAGCCACTACCAAGAGCTCAGGTTCCATGCTGTGGCCGAACAGGCGCTGCAGTTGGCCATTGCCGCCAACGGTTACCTCAGTGATCAAGCTCCTTGGAAGGCCATCAAAGATCCAGCCAACCGCGATCAAGTGGCCGCTGACTTGTATGCGGTGCTGGAAGCCAGCCGCGTGGTGGGTGTTGTGCTGCAACCGCTCTTGCCCGAGTTCAGTGAACGGCTCTTGCAGCAGCTCAATGCACCCTCAGGGGATTGGAACGAGCTTTTGAATTGGGGGCAGCTCACGCCAGGCCCATTGGATGCACCATCCCCGCTGCTGCAACGCTTGGAGCTGGAGGAGCCAATTTGAAGGTCTTTGCTCTAGGCGCGGGAGCGGGGCTGCTCTGTTTGCTGTTGCATGGATGCGTCGGTGTGTCGCAAAGTCCAGAGCCAGCGAAACCGTTTCAGTTCCGTAGCCTCACACTTCGGCAAAACGATGAGGCTGGTGAGCCCCTTTGGGAGTTACGCAGCCCCCGCAGCCGCTATCAACTCGACAACCGCCAAGCGGTTGTGACCGCTCCAGTGGGGGTGCTTTATCGAAAAGGGGAGCCCGCCTATCGGCTGAGTGCACCCAAAGGGTTATTAATCCGCGATGGCGAGCAAGTCGAACTGATTGATGGCGTTCACCTTCGGGCCTTGGATGGCAGTGGGTTGGTGATCACAGGCAACCGTGCTGTATGGACACCCAATGACGATCTTTTGGTCTTGCAAGGTTCTCCCAAGGCTGAGGATCCACAGCAACTGCTCACCGCAAAGCACGCTCAGTTCGATTCCAAACTCGAACAACTTCAGTTGCGCGACAACTTGGTCTTGAGACGCTGGAACAAAGGTCAATCGCACCGTGAGCCAGCAACTTTGCTGTTGCGTAGCCCAGAAGCTGACTGGAATCTCAAATCTGGCGCTTTGACCGTGGCAGGTCCTGTCAAAGGAGTGCAGCGGCCCGAGGCCAACCGGCAACGGTTGTTGTC
>CENJ01037041.1_pt1 | contig 10924 bp, 10 predicted proteins | sample 356161 | NCBI WGS metagenome assembly CENJ01 (sample SAMEA2619531, study PRJEB7988) | marine metagenome | biome: marine biome (ENVO:00000447); feature: surface water layer (ENVO:00002042); material: "saline water (ENVO:00002010), including plankton (ENVO:xxxxxxxx)" | depth 5 m
CACCAACCTGACGGTCGCCACTCATTATTTTATCCTGACAGGAAAATGAGTCATGTGCCGAACATCTATAAAGCGACTTACGGATTTTGCCTCTGCGATAGGTACGCGAGGTGACTTCTTGACCGACATAGCAGCCTTTTTGGAAATCTATACCTGCCAACTCGTGTAGACCATATTCCAACGGAAAAGCTTGGCCTTGGGGGATTTCTTCCGAGCCTTGAGGAACTTTTAGGGCGATACGATGAGATTTATACATTTCTTCGGTTGCAATTTCTGAAGCATTGTCAAAATTCAAAGAAGTGAACATATCCAAATCCGGGATACGCAAACCCAGTCCTTTATGTCTTGGATCAAAGGGGAGGTCTTTAGCGAGAGACTCTGGGATATTTCCCCATAAACAAGTGACAGTGAGACTTTCGAGGGAAATATTTACATCTGCCCGCAACTTGTAAAGTTTGAGCTTTTTTTCCAGTTCAGTACTGCGTGGTTTCTCTACCTCAATCATATACCCGTCTTGCGTCTGCCAGATGATGAGGTCAAATACCACTTTTCCTTGGGGTGTCAGAAGGAGTGAATAAACAGGCTGACCCGGGGTTAGTCCCGTCATGTCATTAGACAGAATACTCTGGAGAAATGCCTCAGATTCAGGACCGCAAACCTTCAGAGCAATGCGGTCTGTTATCTCCAATCGATTAAGCGTCATGCCTTTAACTCCCTCTGGGCGTCTTAAAATTTACTTTTCGTGATTGGCGAATCGAAAAACGTCACAGAACAACGAACAAAGCTGGATAAATTCTTACTCTAATTGTAGCATATAGTATGATGAAACGGCCTTACAAGATTGGCTCACCCAACTGAAAAAAGAAAGAAATCAAGCGCATGAGCAAGAATTACGACAGCTTAATCAAAGGTGGCACTTTAGCTACGCATGAAAGTGCCGAGCCCGTCGATATTGCTATTAAAGACGGACAATTTGCGGCATTGGGCAGTTTCTCTGATAGTAAGGCCGGTGAGATTGCAGATGAAGTGATTGATGCGACCGGTTTGACTATTCTCCCGGGTGTGATTGACACACAAGTTCATTTCCGCGAGCCGGGGCTGGGCGCAAAAGAGGATTTGGAGTCCGGTTCTAGAGCCGCTGTTATGGGCGGGGTTACTGCAGTTTTTGAAATGCCGAACACCAAGCCGCCGACAACGACAGCCGAAGCTGTTGCTGAAAAAGTATCTCTTGGTCAAGACCGCATGCATTGTGATTTCGCTTTTTATGTTGGTGGTACACCTGATAATGCTGAGACGCTTCCTGAATTAGAGAAACTTTCAGGTGTGTGTGGTGTTAAGGTTTTTATGGGATCATCCACAGGCAATTTGCTTGTCGCTGATGACGATGGGGTCGGGCGAATATTAAAGGCCATTAAAAGACGCGCCGCTTTTCACAGTGAAGATGAGTTCCGCTTGCGCGAACGTCGGGAGGAGGCGCAACTTGGTAAGGTTGAGACGCACCCAGTTTGGCGTGATGTGGAAACAGCTGTCTCCTCCACCCGCCGGTTGATTAATCTGGCGCGTAATGCAGGAAAACAAATTCATGTGCTCCATATCACAACAGAAGAAGAGATGATGATTCTTGCTGCCAATAGAGATATTGCTTCGGTAGAAGTTACACCTCAGCATCTTACATTGGCGGCACCGGATTGTTATCAAAGGCTTGGTACATTTGCCCAGATGAATCCTCCCATCCGCGAGTCTCGTCATCGTGCTGCGCTCTGGAAAGCTTTAGAGCAAGGTATTGTTGATGTTGTCGGGTCAGACCATGCACCCCATACGCTCGAAGAAAAACAATCTGCCTATCCGCATTCGCCTTCCGGTATGCCGGGGGTGCAAACAATTTTGCCGCTGATGCTTAACCATATGTCTGAGGGCAAGTTGAGCCTGCAAAGGCTGGTGGAACTCACCAGCTATAATGCGCATAAGCTATTCGGTTTTGCGGCGAAAGGTGAGGTGAAAGTCGGTAATGATGCTGATTTGACATTTGTCGATTTGAACATGACACAGACCGTGAATGAGGATTGGCTGGAAAGCAAATGTGGCTGGTCTCCTTTCACGGGAGACGAGATTAAAGGTTGGCCCGTTGGTACAATGGTGCGTGGCAAGCGCGTCATGTGGGAGGCTGAACTCGTGACGCCGTCTACCGGTCGTCCCATAGCTTTCAACCTTTAAGGATAGGCCATGCGCTGGCTATTTGTTTTTCTTTTACCTTGTCTGATTTTTACACCTTTATCTGCCCAGCCGCAGAATTTGCCTCAGAATTTACCTCAGAATTTACTGGCGCTCACCATTGAGTCAGCAACCAAACAGAAAATTGCCGACTTCAAAGTTGAATTGGCGGATACACCGGAGAAAATGTCTCGCGGTTTGATGTACCGGACGACCTTGCCGATGGACCAAGGCATGTTGTTTGTGATGGCGCCGCCGCGAATTGCGACCTTTTGGATGCACAATACATTTGTGCCGTTGGATATGATTTTCATTCGGTTGAATGGAGAGATTGAGAGCATTGTAACGCGAGAAGATACCTTGTCGCAGGAGCGGACGCGCTCCCAAAAGCCTGTAGCCTATGTGCTGGAGATTAATGCTGGACAGTCTGCGGCACTTGGAATTAAGCCGGGGCATTTTATCCGTCTCCAATCCGGCAGGGGAGCCGGAGGAGGAAGCTAATGTGTGGTCGCTATGCGTTGGAAACCCCACCAGAGGGATTGAAGCGGCTTTTGCCCTTTGCGAATTCCCCGAATTTTCCGGCCTCTTATAATATCGCCCCAAGCCATCCGGTTCCGATAATTCGCGACTCCGCCGTGGTAAGCGGCGCAGGGCAACATGAATGTGTCATGGTACAATGGGGGCTGGTGCCGGGCTGGATGAAGGCAGACAAAATTGCTGACATGTCGAGCCGACCGCAAATCAATGCCCGTAGCGAGACCGTTACAGAGAAACCTTTTTTTAAATCAGCGTTTAAATCCAGGCGATGCTTGTTTCCAGCCGATGCGTTTTATGAATGGTATCGAAGTGGTAAGGGCAAAAACCAGCCTTATTGTATCCGGCGGCAGGATGAAACACCTTTCATGATGGCGGGTATCTGGGAGTTTTGGCAGGGTGCTGACGGCAGTGAAATAGAAACCTGTGCCATATTGACTGTTGGTGCCAATGAAACATTATCCCCGATACATCATAGAATGCCGGTCATTCTAGAAGCGACCCATTGGGCGGAGTGGTTGGATACCCCTGCCGCCAAATCCGAGAGCTTACTGCCATTGCTCAAGCCTGCACCGGAAACAGATTTCAAATCCTATCCGGTGTCTGAGGCGGTCAATAAGGTCGCCAATAATGCGCCAGAGATGTTAGAGGTCGCCCCAAAGATAGACAATAGCGACCCATCAGACGCGCAGTTTGATTTATTTTGATGCGGCGGCGGCGCGTTCCAGCCTGTCATTAATCGCTGCGCCAAGACCTTCATTAGGTATAGGCATCACCGCAATACGGGTGGCTGTGGTATCAAGCTCATGTAAATGGCTGAAAAGATTTGCCGCTGCCTCTATCAGATTTCCTAAAGGGCTGAGGTTAAGGCAAAGGTTCTCACAAGAAGGTGCATCCTTACCAAAAGCGAGTAATGCCTCATCCTGTTCGACAGTTTCTGCGTTGAGGCGTAGTCCGGCTTGAGGGGCGTAATGCCTTGCCAGCCGCCCCGGTGCAAGTTGTGCAGTCTGGCTATCATCTTCTGCTAAGTAGCTCAGCTTATGGCCTAAAGTTTCTTCAAGCGCGGCAGCGTCAAGACTACCGCGCCTTAACAGAACGGGTTCATCTTCCAGACACCCGATAATGGTCGACTCCAGTCCTTTGCTACAGACACCACCGTCAAGAGTGGGTAGGTTGGGGAAATCTTTCGCCACATGAGCCGCCTGTGTGGGGCTGAGATGGCCTGACTTATTGGCACTGGGTGCTGCCAGAGGGCATTGCACCGCCGCCAATAACTCTTGCGCGACTGGATGTGCCGGTACGCGGAGTGCCAGGCTCGGCAAACCCGCCGAGGCCAGCAAGCTGACCTCATTGTGAGAGGGATTATCTGAACTGCGGGGGACAACCAACGTCAAGGCATCTGGCCAATGTGCTTTAGCAAGTGATCTGGCAAGGGGTGAGAAAACACCCAGTCTCTCAGCTTGGGCAAGGTCGCGGACATGCACAATTAAGGGGTTGAATTGCGGGCGACCTTTAAGCTCAAAAATCTTTGCGACAGCTTCATCATTGCCCGCATCCACGCCTAGGCCGTAAACCGTTTCGGTCGGAAAGGCCACTGCCTCCCCCGAGCTGATCATATCGGCAAACTTTTCGATATTTTCGGCACTTGCCGGAAGCACGCTCATGCCGACTAAAGTGCCTTATCAGTTTGGGACGCCGGATCACGAATATCACGCGGCAATGGTTTTGCGTTTCGATTATGTAAAGACAGCAATTTAGTTGCCAGATTTGACGGCAAAATTTTAACTGCTGTACCGAGAATTTTATAAAACAGTCCATTCACGACAATTGGGCCTTTGTTTTCCATAACGGATTCATAACTCTTGCGGCACACATCAGGTCCGGTCAGCCACATGAATTTTGGAAGGCGATTCATTTGGTCACGGTTGCCTGCAATATCGTGGAATTCACTTAACACAAAACCCGGGCAGAGCGCTTGAACATGAATGCCCTTGTCATGGTATTCAGCTGACAATGCCTGTGAAAATTTAATCAAATAACTTTTTACCGGACCATAAAGGGTCCCGCCGGGCGCGCCGGGCAAAAGACCTGCCACGGATGCCATATTGACAATCCGCCCATAGCCGCGCTCTGCCATGCCGATACCTATGAGGTGACAAAGCTCTGTCGGCGCTGTGAGCATGGTCTGAAGCATATCCGCATGTGATTGCCATTTTGCCATGTCAAAATTACCGGGAACTGTATAACCGGCATTATTGACAAGAAAATCTATGCTGAGGCCCTCTTTAGTGATGTTTTCTACCAGTCGTGTTGGGGCACGCGGGTCACTGAGGTCTTCAGGAAAAATATGAATATTCACGCCGTAAGATGCTTCCAGCCTATCTGCCAGCGATTGTAATCTGTCTTTGCGGCGGGCCGTAATGACCAGGTCAAAACCTTGTTCTGCCAGCAGTGAAGCATAATCATGTCCAATACCTGCTGATGCACCCGTAATTAGAGCCGTACGTCTATTTAATCCTTTTTTTGGTTTTCCGACTTTGGCTTTCCCTGTTTGGCGTACCTTTTTTGTAACCGGTTTTTTTGCCGGTTTTTTGGTTTGTGTTTTAGCTGTTTTATTCTCTGCCATGCGGCGACCTTTTGTTAACTGAGATGATATATGCTATATAGGTTTGCCGTTTTGGGCAATCGACCCTTCACCCCCAAGGATGATGAAATGGATGAACAAAAGCAGGTTGTAGAGAATGCTCACGGCCTGACCTATTTATTTGATGACAAGCCGGAACCTGCTGAAATCCGAGAGGTAGCAGAGGGTGTTCACTGGTTGCGTCTGCCTTTATTTGAAACACTGGATCATATAAATGTCTGGCTACTGGAAGACGGAGACTCATGGGTCATTGTCGATACCGGGTTAAATAATGACCGCACCAAAGAAATCTGGGAAAATGTTTTCGACAAAACTTTAAAGGGTAAGCCGGTCAGCAGAATTCTTGTGACGCATATGCACCCTGACCATATCGGGTTGGCAGGTTGGATGGTTGATAAATTCGGCGTTATGCTCACCATGACGCGACTTGAATATTTGACCTGCCGGGTGCTCGCTGCGGACACAGACAAAGAAGCGCCGAAAGAGGCGCTGGATTTTCTATATCAGGCAGGTGTGCCGGATGAGATTATTGAGGGTTATAAGAAGCGTTTTGGCATGTTCGGTGCTGCGATCTACGACCTACCTCAAAATTTCTATCGGGTCAGTGATGAAGAAGAAATTGTCATTAACGGGCGCATTTGGAAAGTTGCTGTTGGAAACGGGCATTCGCCCGAGCACGCATGTTTTTTCTGCCCGTCATTGAAAGTTGTCATTTCCGGCGATCAAATTCTGCCTCGCATATCCTCTCATGTAGGTGTCTTCCCGAATGAACCGGATGCCAATAATCTTGAAGATTGGATTGGTAGTTGCAAAAAACTAAAATCAGTTTTCCCTGAAGATTTGTTGGTTTTACCATCGCATAATGAACCATTTTATGGTGTTCATAATCGGTTGCAGTCGCTGATAGACGGGCATGAGAAAAGGCTGGTAAAACTTTTAGCGGCTTGTGATACGCCGCGTAGTCCTGCTGATCCGGCACTTTTTTCAATTCTGTTCAAGCGCACCATAGACAAAGGCTTGTTTATCATGGCCATAAGTGAGAGCATGGCACACTTAAATTGTCTTTATCGTCGCGGCCTTGTAAACAAATCGTTGGATGAAGATGGCAGGTTAAGGTTTATTGCAAGCTGAGTCAGGATCAATCAATGTCTGATCAAAATGAAATGGAGAAAGAAATCTCCCAGATGAGTTTTGAGCAAGCACTCGAGGCTCTCGAAGAAATCGTGGATAGTCTGGAAAGCGGTAATGTTGCGCTGGAAGCTTCCATACAAATTTATCAGCGCGGAAATCTTTTGCGCCTCCATTGTGAGGCCAAACTTAAGGATGCCCAAAGCAAAATTGAAAAAATCACCGGTACAGGTGATGGTGAAGATCCCGCTACGGAGCCGCTAGATATAGGCTGATTATGGACACCCAGAATTTAGAGACTGCCCTGAAAAATGCTTCCGGGTTAATCGACCAGAAGCTTGGGGAAGTTCTGGTTGTGCCTGATGCACCTGAAGGGCGTGTTATTGAGGCAATGAAGTACACGCTGATGGGCGGCGGCAAACGACTTCGCGCCTTTTTATGTATCCAAACAGCTAAATTATTCAATGTTGAGGAAACCCACTATGCCAGAGTGGCAGCGGCAATAGAATGCGCGCACTCCTATTCACTGGTGCATGACGACTTACCGGCCATGGATGATGATGATATGCGCCGAGGGCGCCCTAGCCTCCATATGGCTTTTGACGAGGCAACGGCTATTCTTGCGGGAGATGCTTTATTGACCTTGGCTTTTGAAATCTTGGCTGACGAAGAAACTCATCCGCGCAAAGCTGTTCGCTTAGACTTAATTTCAGGCTTTTCCAAAGCTCTCGGTGCGCGAGGCATGGTCGGCGGTCAGATGTTTGATCTCATGAGTCCGGAATTGGAGCTGGATGCCGGGGCACTTACAAGGTTGCAAAAAATGAAAACTGGGGCACTTATTGAGTTCTCAGTAGATGCAGGCTGTATTATGGGGCAAGTGACGGATAACATCCGAACTGCCTTAACAGCCTATGCGCATGATATCGGTTTAGCTTTCCAAATTGCCGACGATTTGCTAGATGTCGAAGCCTGTCAGGATGACATCGGCAAAACGCCCGGTAAGGATGAAGCGTCAGGTAAAGTAACTTTTGTCTCATTGCTTGGACTTAACCGCGCGAAAGATCAGGCGCGTATTCTGGTCGAACAAGCCGTTGGACATCTTGAAAATTTTGGTAGTGAGGCTGATGCATTACGCGAGGCTGCGCACTACGTTATTATTAGAGGGCATTAATCCCTTTTGAGTATTGGTTGACTGAAGACGTGAATAAAAAACCTGAAACGCCCTTGCTGGATAAAATCCGACTTCCTGAAGACGTCAGAAATTTATCCGAAGAACAGCTTAGTCAATTAGCTGATGAACTTCGTGCGGAAACCATTTCAGCTGTTTCCGAGACAGGGGGGCATCTTGGTGCAGGTCTTGGTGTTGTCGAATTGACGGTAGCACTGCATTATATTTTCAACACACCCGATGACCGACTGATTTGGGATGTGGGTCATCAGGCATATCCTCATAAAATCTTGACAGGTAGGCGCGACCGCATCCGGACATTGCGACAAGGCGGGGGCTTATCAGGTTTTACAAAGCGGGCTGAAAGCCCTTATGACCCTTTTGGGGCGGCGCATAGCTCTACTTCCATTTCTGCAGGACTGGGTATGGCCGTGGCCCGGGATTTGAAAGAAACCGGTAATAATGTTGTCGCAGTTATTGGAGATGGTGCGATGAGTGCCGGCATGGCTTTTGAAGCCATGAATAATGCCGGGGCTATGGACGGGCGACTGATTGTTATTCTAAATGATAATGATATGTCGATTGCGCCACCTGTCGGAGCGATGAGCGCTTATTTGGCGCGGTTGTTATCCGGAAGTGGATATAGAAAGCTGAGAAAATCTCTTAAGGGTATTGCGAATAAAATGCCGCGATCAATTAAGGAAGCCAGCCGGAAAATGGAAGAATATACACGCGGCTTCTGGACAGGTGGAACCCTGTTTGAGGAAATTGGTTTTTATTATGTCGGGCCAATTGACGGACATAATCTCGACCATCTTTTGCCTGTTCTTGAAAATGTCAGGGACAGTATGGAAGGTCCAATACTGGTTCATGTTGTCACCCAGAAAGGTCATGGCTATGCACCTGCCGAGGCCGCCACCGACAAATATCACGGTGTTTCAAAATTTGATATTGTGACCGGCCTGCAATCAAAGCCAAGTACGAATATTCCAAGCTATACATCCGTCTTCGCGGAAAGCTTGATTAAAGAAGCTGAAAAAGACAAAAATATTGTTGCTGTAACTGCTGCGATGCCGGACGGCACAGGTTTAGACAAATTTGCTCAAATATATCCGGACAGGTGTTTTGATGTAGGTATTGCCGAACAGCATGCCGTGACATTTGCCGCCGGTATGGCGACGGAAGGGCTGAAGCCTTTTGTGGCGATTTATTCAACTTTTCTGCAACGTGGGTATGACCAGATTGTTCATGATGTTGCCATTCAGAAGTTGCCTGTTCGTTTTGCCATAGACCGCGCAGGTCTTGTTGGGGCGGACGGCCCCACGCATGCAGGGTCGTTTGATATGGCTTATCTTGGCGCCTTACCTGATTTTGTATTAATGGCCGCCGCCGATGAAGCTGAACTGGTCAATATGGTGCATACATCTGTTCATATAGATGATCGCCCGTCGGCTTTCCGGTATCCACGCGGGTCAGCCACGGGTATTGCAATACCTGAAAAACCTCAACTGCTTGAAATCGGTAAAGGTCGTATCGTGCGTGAAGGTCAGCAAATTGCCTTGTTAAGTTATGGCACGCGATTGGGTGAAGCGTGTCTTGCCGCTGACCGGCTTGATAAAGAAGGCCATAGTACATCAGTCGCAGATGCGCGCTTTATGAAACCACTTGATAAAGATTTGATTTTGCAACTTGCGCGTGAGCATGAAATTCTTATAACTGTTGAAGAGGGCGGCCTTGGTGGTTTTGGTGCCCATGTTCTCCACTTCCTTGCGGAAGAAGGTGTGCTTGATGCGGGTCTCAAAGTTCGAACTTTAACCTTGCCGGACATATTTATCGATCAGGACTCGCCCGAGCGCATGTATGACACAGCCGGTCTTAATGGCGATAATATCTATGATGCAGTTAAAGACGTTATCGGCCGTAGTGAAAAAACTATTATTGATCTCAATCCAAAACGTGCCTAATGCCTGCCCCTCGGTCGACAGATCACGACTCTTTTTCATCTTCAATGCGTCTGGATACGCTTCTTGTTGAGCAAGGTTTTTTCAACAGTAGATCTCAAGCGCAAGCCGCAATCAAAGACGGGTATGTCCAGATTGACGGGCATGTAATTGACAAGGTTGCCGCGAAAGTAAAACCAGACGTTGAACTAACAGTAACAAGGCACAGCCATAATTTTGTCTCACGCGGCGGGCTGAAACTCTCCCATGGATTAGAGGTTTTTGGCTTCCCCGTATCAGGCCGCATGGTCGTGGATCTTGGGGCATCAACAGGTGGCTTTACCGATGTCGTCTTAAAAAAAGGCGCGGCGCATTGTCTGGCGGTTGATGTAGGGCATGGGCAATTACACACCGACTTAGCAAATGACGCGCGGGTCACTTCACTTGAAAAAGTAAATGCCAGACATCTCTCACAAGAACATTTGGCGCAAGGCTTTCAGGTCACAGCCATTGTTTGCGATGTCAGTTTTATTTCATTGGAATTGGCTTTACCTCCGGTGTTGGAGATTGCTCAACCTGATAGCTGGTTGATAGCACTTATCAAGCCTCAATTCGAAGCGGGGCGTGCCGCGCTCGGCAAGGGTGGGGTCGTCCGTGACGAGAACGTGCATCAACAAGTTTGTGATAAAATTGCACATTGGTTGGAAACGCAATCAGGTTGGTCAGTCAACTGTATCACTGACAGTCCTGTTGAAGGGCCAAAAGGGAATAAAGAATTTCTAATTGGTGCCGTGAAATCCTGAAAAGGCTCTAACTTTTTTCTAGACTGGCATGCCATTCACCCAAAGCTGCCAATTTGTTCATTGAGGCGCGATGGGTGAAAGCGGCCTGTGCCGCCGAAATATTTTCCGGTTTGCCACTCCATGTTTTAAGCGGTGCAGCCTGAAGCGCGCGCCCGTAAGAGAAACTAATTTTCCAGCTAAGCGGCCCCATTTTATTAATTGCATCGAGATGTGCCGTTGCCAGTTCATCGGCCTGACCGCCGGAGAGAAAAATAATTCCCGGTACAGCCTGAGGCACGCATTTATTAAAACAGTCCAAAGTCATTTCAGCGACTTGTTGCACACTTGCTTGCGTCGGACATTCTGTGCCGGAAACAATCATATTAGGTTTTAGGATAGAGCCTTCAAGATACACATTTTGTTCTTCAAGCTGAGTATAAAGGGCTGAGAGGACGGATGAAGTGACTTCATAACATGTCTCGGCTGTGTGAGAGCCGTCCATAATTACTTCCGGCTC
>CENJ01150261.1_pt1 | contig 10920 bp, 9 predicted proteins | sample 356161 | NCBI WGS metagenome assembly CENJ01 (sample SAMEA2619531, study PRJEB7988) | marine metagenome | biome: marine biome (ENVO:00000447); feature: surface water layer (ENVO:00002042); material: "saline water (ENVO:00002010), including plankton (ENVO:xxxxxxxx)" | depth 5 m
GCGCGGCCCTGGTCAATATCGATGAAGGCGTCTGCCCCATCATCGAGAGGGCGAATCTCCGCCCAGCCTTCGCCGCTGACCTTGCCGCTGGTCAGAAGCGCCAGCGCCTCGGCGAAATCGTCATCGCGATAGCAATAGGCCCCAAGGAAGGCAATTTCCTGAAGGGTGATGCGGCGCGTATCCAGCCCTGGCTCGTTGTCCTGGAGGCCGACATGGACGATGACGCCCCCGGGGCGCACCATCGCCGAGGCGGCGGCACGTGTCGCCCCCATGCCAACAGCGTCGATGACAAGGTCGACAGATCCCTCGTCCGGGCCGCCATCCCGCGGATCATAGCAGTCACCAAGGCCCAGCCCTTCAAGCATCGCGCGGCGCAGGCTGTTGGTCTCGGCAATGCGGGGCGGGGCATAGCCGCCAGCCTTCATCACCTTGGCGCACAGAAGGCCAATCGCACCGCCGCCCAGAATCACACTCCGCGAATCCCGTGTCGCACCGCCACTTTCGGCCAACCCGACCGTCCGCACAGCCACCGCAAGTGGTTCGGCAAGCGCGGCATCCTGAAAAGACAGGTGATCATCAAGCCGTGTCAGATTGGATTCGGGAATCATCACCTGCTCGGCAAAGGCCCCGGGATAGCGCATGCCAATCAGCTCGCGGCTCGCGCAAAGGTGACGGTCCCCCGAAGCGCAGGCCCGGCACTTGCCGCAGGAGATCAGCGGATTGATAGCGACACGCGCGCCGGCATGAAGACCGCTGCGGGCAATGCCAACAGCCTCGTGACCAAGGACGAGAGGCGGGATGCGGCGCTCGTCATGACCATGCCAGGCATGCATGTCAGAGCCGCAGATACCACAGAAGGTCACATCGACAATGCACTGGCCGGCCCCTGCCTCCGGCACTTCAACATCACGGATCTCGCTGGCATTCGTGCCTGTATAGACCAGAGCTTTCATTTTGCGGTGAACCCTCCGTCAACCATCAGAATCTGGCCGGTGACATAGGCAGACGCGTCCGAACACAGGAACAGGATCGGTCCGTCAATATCCTCAAGCCGGCCATTACGGCCGACACAGGTCTGCGCCGCGTTCCGCGCAGAACGGGCCTCGTCAGCAAAAACCGCCGCCGTCAGCTCGGTCGGAAAGAAGCCCGGGCCAATGGCGTTGGCGTTGATGCCGTCAGCTGACCAGGCCTCGGCCATGGCGCGGGTCATCTGCCCGACCCCGCCTTTTGACGCCCCGTAGGCAATGCCGGCAGGAAAGGCGCGGGTTGTCTGCAGCGAGGCAAAATTCACAATGCGGCCCCAGCCCTTTTCGGCCATGGCCGGCACCAGTGTCTGACTGATGAAAAACGGGGCGGCAAGGTTCAGCCATTGTGTCTCGTTCCAGCTGTCCGGCGTTACATCCGCGGCTGGCTGGCGCATATTGACGCCGGCGGCATGGACCAGAATGTCAGGCGGCCCAAAGGTCTGTTGTGCGGTTTCGCACATGGTTGCCACTCCGGCCTCATCCGACAGATCGGCGGGAAGCGCGGCACGGCGTCCACCAACATTGTCCTTGCCGATGGCCGCCCAGTCAGCCAGAGCTTCGGCGCGGCGGGCCACACCAATGACATCGGCACCGGCCTCGGCAAGCACCGTTGCCGCCCGCCGGCCCAGTCCCGAACTGGCACCTGTCACCAGCGCGACATGGCCGTCAAGGTTGAACATCTGCTGGTGCGGCGAGACCATACCCTGCCCCGCGATCAGCTGGCGACCGTTGCCATGAAGCGTTCCTTGATCATCACCGGATCCTTCTCGATCACCGGCACCTTGATGTTGCCGGACTCGCATTTGGAGACAATCACCGTGGCCTGTTTCGCTGCAAGCGCCGCCTTCACTTCCGCGGCCGTATCCTCCGCGGCGCATTCCACCACATGGTCACAACCGCAGGCGCGGGCCACGTCGGCAAGCGAGGTGCGCATTCCGGCATAGGTCTTCTGGTCACCGGTTGAGCCATAGCTTCCGTTGTCGATGATCAGAAGAATAAAGTTCGGCACCTGATTGTTGGCGATGGTCGGCAGGGTGCCGAGATTCATCAGCACGGAACCGTCGCCGTCGATGGCAATCACCGGTTTCGGCTGCGCCATCGCAAGGCCAAGACCAATCGAGGAGGCAAGCCCCATCGTGCCAAGCATGTAGAAATTGCTTGGCTGGTCATCAAGAAGATGCATCTCCTGGCTTGGAAGGCCGATATTGGTGACCACCAGCTCGTTGGAGATCAGCGGGATCAGGGTCTTCAGTACGTCACTGCGAATCATGGTCTCAATATCCCTTCCAGAAGGCGGCATCCATCAGCACGGCGACCGGCTTGCGGGCCATATAGGCGTGGTTGAGGATCGTCGACAGTTCCTCGGCATCCTCTTCCTTGTGGAAATGGTAGGTGGGGATTGCCAGCCGATCGAGAAGCGCCTTGGTGTGAACCGCCATCTCGACCTGACAGGCCACCGGCTCGCCAATCTCGCCGCGATAGCTGATCAGCATCGGCAACGGGATGCGGTAATACTGGATCAGCGTTGTCAGTGCGTTGATGGTCACGCCTATTGCGGTGTTCTGCATGATGATGGCAGGCCGCTTTCCGCCCATGAAGGCGCCAGCACACAGCCCCATCCCCTCATCCTCGCGGTTCGACGGAACATGGATCATGTCCGTTGACTGCTCGATCTTCTCGATCACCCCGGCAAGCTGCTTGCACGGCACGGTCGTCACGAAGCCAACATCATTGGCTTTCAGCGCGTCCATAATGACATCATTCACTGACATCGGATCATTGTCCTTTCTTCAGGCCTTCCTGGTTCTGGTTCGGGCAAGCGCCAGCCGGTCAGGCGAGGTTTTCCCCGGGGAAATATTTGCGAAGCCGCGCGTCACCCGCACGGGCATGCGCCTCCATGCCTTCCAGCCGCGAAATCCGCGCCGCTGCCTGACCGACCTCGCGGTTGGCCTCACGGGTCATCCGCTGGGTGGTCACGACCTTCATGTATTTATGCACCGACAGCCCGCCTGTGTAATGGGCCGCACCCTTGGTCGGCAGGATATGGTTGGTGCCGGAACATTTGTCACCATAGGTGACGGTGGTCTCTTCGCCGACAAAAAGCGACCCGTAATTGCGAAGCGTCGCGCTGTACCAATCGTCACGCGCGGTATGGACCTCGAGATGCTCGGCAGCATATTCATCGGATACCGCAACGGCCTCCTCGTCGCTGTCACACAGGATCACCTCGCCATAATCACGCCAGGCGACAGTGGCGGCGTTCCGCGCCACCTCGGGCAGGGCGGCAATCAGCCCGTCCATTCGGCCCATCACATCATCGGCAAGCTGGCGCGAGGTGGTGATCAGCCAGGCTGGTGAATCCGGGCCATGTTCCGCCTGGCTCACCAGATCCTCGGCAACGATCTGTGGATCGGCGCTGTCATCGGCGATCACCGCTATTTCGGTCGGACCGGCAAACATGTCGATGCCAACACGACCATAGAGGGTGCGTTTCGCCTCGGCGACAAACCGGTTGCCCGGGCCGACAAGAATGCGCGCCGGCCTGCCGGTGAACAGTCCGAATGTCATGGCCGCGATACCCTGCACCCCGCCAAGGGCGAGGATGTTGTCGGCACCGCACTGGTCCATCGCATAGAGGATGGCCGGGTTCGGCCCGGCGTCGCCGCGCGGCGCCGTACAGGCAACAATATGCTCGACCCCGGCGACCCGTGCCGTGGCAATCGACATGATCGCCGAAGCGACATGTGCGTAGCGTCCACCCGGCACATAGCATCCTGCGGTCTCGATCGGGATCAGCTTCTGCCCGGCCCACAGGCCCGGTGACAGCTCGGTCTCGAATTCGGTGATCGACTGCTTCTGTGCCTCGGCAAATTTGGTCACCCGATCATAGGAAAACCGGATGTCATCCTTCAGCTGTTGCGAAATCTGGTCGCCGGCAGAATCGATCACATCGCGCGACACCACGATCTCGCCGTTATAGCCATCCAGTTCCTTGCCATAGGTGATCGCAGCCTCCTCACCCCCGGCCTCGATTTTCGCCAGCATGGTCTCGACGATCTTGCGCGTCTCGTCAGTGCCGGTCTGCGGGGTTTTCTCAGCACGCTTCAGATATGTAACGGCCATCGGTTGCTACTCTCCGTAGATCAAGGTTGGAAGCCAGAGGGCGATTTGCGGGAAGACGAAGATCAGGATCAGGCCAATCACCTGAATCACCATGAACTGCATCATGCCAAGATAGATGTCCTTCAGGTCCCATTCGGGCACGACGCCCTTCAGGAAATAGGCGGACAGCGCCACCGGCGGGCTGAGCCATGCCGTCTGCAGATTGACCGCGACAAGGATTCCGAACCAGACAAGATTCACATCAAGCTTGATCAGGACCGGGATCAGGATCGGCACGATGATCAGCACGATCGGCACCCATTCCAGCGGCCATCCGAGAAGGAAGATCAGCGCCATGATGATCAGCAGGATCCAGGTCACCGAAATGTCCCAGGACAGCAGGAATTCCGTCAGAAGCATCGGTGTTCCAAGGCGCGAGAAGACAGCGCCAAAGAAGTTCGATGCGGCAACAAGGAACAGGATCAGAACGGTGATCTCGAGCGTCTTGATCAGCGCATCATAGAACATCCGCGCCGACAGCTTGCGATAGGCAAGGCTCAGCAACAGCGCTCCGAAGGCACCACATCCCGCGCCTTCTGTCGGCGTTGCCCAGCCAAAAAGAATCGACCCAAGGGCAAAGGCGACAAGCGCCGAAGGCGGCACCAGCCCCATGAAAAACTCGTACCAGAGATCGGAGAAGAAGAACCCCGACGGCTTGTTGTCCCTGACCCAGCGCGAGCCAAAATACATCAACGCCATCCATGCCAGCGGAATGACCAGCGAGGAGAAGGGGAAATAGCCGACAAGCGATCCTGAGAACGCCATCACGATCAGCGTGAAGAAGGTCAGGATCGAGCCGATCACCAAAATGGCTTCGAACCAGTAATAATCGGAAGTCACCGGCTGCTCTTCCTCGGAGAGAGTCGGGCCAAGCGACGGGTTCAGCCAGCAGCGGATGAGCGCATAGGCAGCGTACATGGCAGCCAGCATGATTCCCGGAATGATCGCCGCGGCAAACAGGTCGGTGACCGGAATCTGCAGAACCGGCCCCATCACGACAAGCATGATCGAGGGCGGTATCAGGATGCCAAGCGTACCACCGGCGGTGATGGTGCCAGCCGCAAGCCGCACATCATATCCGGACCGGTTCATCGTCTTTGCCGCCATGATCCCGAGGATCGTCACCGAGGCACCAACAATGCCGGTGGCCGCCGCGAAGATGGTGGAGACGAAAAGCACCGCCAGATACAGCGCCCCGCGCGTGCGCGAAAGCATCAGCTGCACAGAGGTGAACAGCCGCTCCATCAGGCCGGCCTGTTCCATCATGATCCCCATGAAGACAAACAACGGCACCGCCGCAAGTGTCTGCTCAAGCATCACATTGTTGAACTGCAGGGTCTGCAGATAGAACACCATCTTGCCGCCGAACCCCCAGGCGCCAAAGACAAAGGCGAGGAAGATCAGGGTGAAGGAAATCGGAAAGCCGACAAAGATCGAGAACAGCATCACGCCGATCATGATCACGCCGATCATCGGCGATGACAGGCCGCCGGCACCTTTGATTCCGCCATCAAAGGCCCCGCCAAAGATCATCTCGAAATTGAAGACATCCGGAAACAGGCTGTTGCAGAAGATCATGCCAAGAACGATCACATAGACCGGAAGAAGGCGGAGCACCCATTTCTGGATGGCACCAGCGCCAAGCTGGTGATAGGCCCTGAGGAATTCGGCCACGCCCTGAAGAAGAAGAAGAAGCGCGCCCACAGGCATGGCGGTCCGCGCCGGGGCGAGCGGCGCCATCAGCGCCGTATCCATCGACCGTTCCCAGGTCAGCCAGGCCTTGATGGTATATTCGGTCGACACCCAGAAGAAGAACAGCATCGCCGGAAAGTAGAACAGCAGATACAGCGACCCGTCGACAAGCGCCTGGGTTCGCGGCGACCAGTTCCGGAACAGGAAATCCGCGCGGATATGGACACCGCGCATCAGCGCGTATCCCGCACCAAGCATGAACATCGCACCCGAGAACATGCGGCTCGTGTCGTAGGCCCAGTCGGTTGGCGCGATGAAGACCTTTCGCGCCACAACCTCGTAGATCATGGCAAAGATCACCGGCACCAGCATCAGGCAGGTCAGCTTGCCGACCCAGTTGTTCAGAACATCGATATTGCCGACAATCAGCCGCATCAGAGGATGCATGTCCTCTGGCGTGTCACCAACCTTGCCAGCGCGCCGCTCGGCGATCAGCTCGTCAGCGATCTCGAGCTTTTCAATCTCTGGTTCCTGTGCCATGTGCCGCCCCCGTCGCGTCGCCAGTCATCCAATTGGATAGAGTGATCAAGAAATGGGTGAACCGCAGCAAGCCGCGGTTCACACCGGATATTTTTACTTCAGGCTGTTGGCATAAGCCATGCCGAGCTGGGCGTTGGAGCTCTGTGCGCCCGACCAGAACGGAACCGCGATACGTGCGAAATCCTTCTGTGACTGCCAGACCTCTGCAAAGAACTCGTTTTCTGCTGAGTTCTTCTCGAGCAGCGCGTTCGCGGCATTCATATATGCCGGGAAGTAGTCTGCCGGCGTGTCCTGAAGGATCACACCATGCTTGGTGGTCAGCTCATGGAGCGCCTTGCCATTGTCATAGATACGAGCGGACATGCCCTTCATCAGCGCTGCGTTGGCAGCCACTTCGAAGGCCTTCTTCTGATGATCGGTCAGCGAGTTGTAGACGTCCTTGTTCAGATACATGTCGGCGTTAACAACGACCTGGTGAAGACCCTGCAGGTAGTAGTGCTTCAGGACCTTGTGGAAACCGAAATCCATGTCGGGCTTCGGGCAGCACCACTCGGCCGCATCGATGGTGCCCTTTTCCAGAGCCGGCAGGATGTCGCCGCCACCCATGGCAACCGATGCAACACCGATGTCCTTGTAGGTCTGGCCCGGCAGGCCAGGAGGTGTGCGGAAACGGTACTTGCGGAAGTCTTCCATCGAGTTGATCGGCTCTTTGAACCAGCCAAGGGCCTCAGGGCCGACAGGCTGCAGCATGAAGCCTTTGACGTTCAGGTTCATCTCGTCCCACAGGCGGTCATACAGCTCTTTACCGCCGCCGAACTGGAACCAGGATACAAAGGCAATGTTGTCGATGCCGACACCGGCACCAGCAACAGGAGACCCGAACAGCATGGCTGCCGGATGCTTGCCCGACCAGTAGTGGGTCCAGGCGAAGCCGCCATCAACGAGACCGGCGTCAACAGCATCAAGGGTTTCCTTGACACCGACAACCGCGCCAGCTGGCAGCACTTCAAAGGTGACGTCGCCGCCGGTCAGGGCGGTCACATCATCCATGAAGTCACGAAGCATCTTCACTTCTGTGGTCTGCGTGCCGAGAACGGCCTGAACTTTGATGTGGACCTCATTGGCCTGGGCCACAATCGGGGTTGCCAGCATGGCAAGACCGACGCCAGCCGCGGCAACTGCCGAGGTCAGTTTGGTAAGTTTTGACATGGATTCCTCCCTTGTCGTCATTGTGCCTTCCTGTGATGCGATCTGACCCCGAGGTCATTGAAGGCCCCCCGACCCCCGGTTGTTCATCAGATCCAATTTCCTGAAACATGCCCGCTCGCTTTACGGATCTTGTCATGTCTCAGGGAATTTCTCGTCCTGTCTGCACAGCACCCTCACATGGCGATCAGCCCAAGATCGCGCGCGCCGTCAAACAGCATCATCGCTGTCAGATAGACCAGGAAAACCAGCCCGGCCCATGACAGCCACTTGTATTTCAGCATCACCTTCATGATGACCGAGGCAAACAGCGCCATGATCAGAATGGCAAGCGCCAGACCAAAGATCAGAAGCTGCGTGTCATCGCGGGCGATGGCAGCCACCGCGACCACATTGTCGAGCGACATCGACACATCAGCCAGCATGATGGTCACAAGCGCCGCGCCGAATTTCTTCGGTGCTTCTTCCTCGCCGGGCGACTCGTCCCCGCCCTCATTGTTGAACTGCAGCAGGTCCTTGTAGAATCGCCAGCAGACCCAGGCCAGCAATGCCCCACCAATCAGCAGGATGCCCTTTATAGCGATCAGGTATGAGGCAATCACAGCGAACAGGATCCGCATGATCGCTGCCATGGCCATGCCGATCATGATCGCCCGTCGGCGGAACTGCGGGGCCAGACCGGCTGCCGCCATGCCGATCACCAGCGCGTTGTCACCTGACAGGATGATATCGGCGAAGATAATCTGCAGAACATCGGTGATCCATTCCAGCGTCATAGGGCATCCTCCAGGATCATCTCGGACGCCTTTTCACCGATCATGATCGCCGGTGCATTGGTGTTGCCCGAGGTGATCACCGGCATGATCGAGGCATCGGCAACGCGAAGTCCTTCGATGCCGTGAACGCGAAGCCGCGGATCAACCACCGCCATCTTGTCCGTTCCCATCTTGCAGGTGCCGGTCGGGTGATAGATCGTCGTTGCCGTATTGCGCACCCATTCGAGAATGGCGTCGTCATCACCATCATCGACAGCCGGCCCCGGGGCATATTCCTCGGTGATCATCGATCTTACCGGGTCCGCGGCACAGACCGCGCGGGCGATACGCACACCGGCGACCACGGTATCGCAGTCGGTTTTGGTCGCCAGATAGTTCGGATGGATGGCCACATAGTCATCCGGAGAGGATGATGTCAGCTGCAGATGCCCGGTGCTTTCCGGGCGCAGCTGCAGCACCGATGCCGTGAAGGCGGAAAACGAGTGCGTACCCTCGCCCGGTTTGTCGGCACTGAAGGGCTGGAGATGAAACTGGATATCGGGCGTTTCCAGCTCGGGACGCGTTTTCAGAAACGCAGTGCCAAGGCTTGCCGCCATCGCCATCGGACCCGACCGTTTCAGCGCATATTCAAGGGCGATGCCGACATATTGCAACGGATGCCGCGTCTCGCTGTTGATCGTGCTTTGCGTAGTCTTGTAGACAGGCCGCGCCTGAAGATGATCCTGAAGGTTCTTGCCAACACCCGCCAGATCTTGAACCACCTCGATGCCATGCGCTGCAAGCTCGCTGGCGGCGCCAATGCCTGACAGCATCATGATGTGCGGTGATCCCAGCGAGCCGGCAGACAACACCACTTCGCAGCGCGCCCGTGCCTCGATCACACGGTCACCCTGGCGCACCCGAATGCCGGCGGCACGCCGGCCTTCCATGATCAGGCCAAGCGTCTTCGCGCCCGTAAAGATATGAAGGTTGGAGCGGCCACGCGCCGGTTTCAGGAATGCTGTCGCACTGCTGCAACGGCGACCGTTCCGCATGGTCATCTGGAAATGACCGACGCCTTCCTGATCCTCGCCGTTATAATCGTCGTTGCGCTTGTAGCCGAGCCCTTCAGCCGCATCGACCCAGGCGTCGATCACCGGACGGGTGAGCCGGCCTTCCGATACATTCAGCGGACCACCGGTGCCGCGAACCGCGGATGGCGCCCCTTCCCAGTTCTCGGCCCGGCGGAACAGCGGCATCACGTCGTCCCAGCTCCAGCCCACATTGCCAAGCTGCCGCCACTGGTCGAAATCCTGCGGCTGGCCACGAACATAAAGAAGACCGTTGATCGAGCTCGACCCACCAAGAACCTTGCCGCGCGGCCAGTTGATGGCGCGGCCGTTCAACCCCGGGTCGGGTTCGGTGCGGTAGCACCAGTCAGTCGCCGGGTTCCCCATGGTCTTGAAATAACCGACGGGAATATGGATCCACGGATAGCTGTCCTTGCCGCCTGCTTCGAACAGGGCAACCTGATACCGGCCGTCAGCAGACAACCGATTCGCCAAAACGCAGCCCGCCGATCCAGCGCCGACGATGATAAAGTCGAAATCCACCCCCAAGAAGCCTCTTTTTGTTATTTTTTGAGACTTTTATTCTCTTTTTTTGTTATTATTGATTAAATGATGCACGACGCTGTGGACAAAGCAAGCGCAAAAAGGGAGCGGGCGAACTGCCCGGCAATTCATGACCGACCAGGTGCCACCGAATCTTCGTGCGATCCACATTCTCGAGGCGCTGTCAGAGTGTGATGAGGCACCGACACCAACCGAGCTCAATGAAAGGCTCGGCTTGCCAAAACAGACAGTTCACCGGTTGTGCCAGACGCTGATCAATGCCGGGCTTCTGGAAAAACATGGCCGGCGGCTCTATCCGGGACAGCGCACGAACCACCTTGCCACCGGCCTTGCCAACCGCGCCGCCGGACGCATCGGCTGTCACCAGTTGCTGCGGCAGGTGGCGACCGAATCGGGAGAGACTGTCAATTTTGTGCGCCCGGAACCGCGCGGCATGAATTACGTCGACCGTGTGGAGACAAACTGGGCCTTCCGTGTTGCGCTGCCTGTCGGCACACATGTTCCGTTTCACTGCACCGCCAGCGGCAAACTCTATATGGCGAGCCTTCCTGCGGTTCAGCGTAAAGCCCTTCTGGCAAGCCTTGAATTGACCCCCCTCACGCCAAACACCTTTACGGACCCGGCCTTGCTGGCAGATGAGCTTGGCACCATCAGAAAAGACGGCTACAGCCTCGATCGCGAGGAGTTCCATGATGCCATGGTGGCGATTGCAGTGCCGGTGACCGACAACAGGGCTCGCTTCTATGCCGCGCTTGCCATTCACGGCCCGACACAGCGTTTCAGCCTCGACAATGCTCTGGAGCGGCGGGATATGCTGGTCAGCTATGCCCGGCGCATTGGCGATCTGCTGTTTCCCGCCATGTCATAGCTTGACTCAGTCCGACGCCAGCCGGCGTTGCCGGCGGG
>CENJ01033990.1_pt1 | contig 10918 bp, 6 predicted proteins | sample 356161 | NCBI WGS metagenome assembly CENJ01 (sample SAMEA2619531, study PRJEB7988) | marine metagenome | biome: marine biome (ENVO:00000447); feature: surface water layer (ENVO:00002042); material: "saline water (ENVO:00002010), including plankton (ENVO:xxxxxxxx)" | depth 5 m
AGGAGGGGTTCATGGCGATGAATGTACAACCAGTGGCAACGCTGGACAATGAAATCAATGAAATACGTATGGCCACGGCGGCCATTATTAACGAGCAGATTTTGCCGCACGAAGCAGCACTGTGGGGGGTACGGACTTCAGGCAGTAGCGACAAAGACGCGATAGCTGAGGCAAAAGAACGTCGTGAAGGCGTGCAAGCTGCTGTGAAACGGGCCAACTTGTGGGCACCACATCTCCCGAAGGAATTTGGCGGAATGGGTCTTGGGTTTATGCAGCACGCGTACATGAACGAAGTATTGTCCTACAGCCCTGGGGCCGCGTCTCTGTTTGGGGTCGTCGCGCCGAATTCCGGTAATCAAAAAATCCTGGTGAAATATGGCTCGCCGGAGCAGCAGGAAAAATGGTTGGCACCGCTGATCGAAGGCACCATGCAGTCTGGCTTTTCTATGACCGAACCAGACAACGCGGGGTCTGACCCGCGCTCAATAAAAACCGCAGCGGTACTAGATGGCGACGAGTGGGTTATCAACGGCCACAAGTGGTTTACTTCAAATGGCCATGCGGCTGACTTCTACATCGTTATGTGCAAAACATCCGAGGCAGATGAAAACGGCGAGAGCAACACTCGGATGACGCAAATCATCGTGCCAAAGGACACGCCAGGGGTAAAAGTCGTGCGTGGCGTACCGGTTTGGGGCAAGGCCTCGAGCCATTGCGAAATCATTTATGAGAACGTGCGGGTGCCAAAGGAAAACCAACTCGGCCGTACCGGTTCGGGTCATCAGGCTGCCCAGGATCGTTTAGGTGCGGGACGGGTCTATCACTGCATGAACTCGATTGGTTCGATGTGGCGTGCGTTCGATCTAATGGTGGGGCGCCTACAAACCCGTGAGGTTCATGGCGGCGAAAAGCTCGCAGATAAACAGTTTATGCAGGGCTTTGTTGCAGACAGTTACATAGACATTCAATCAGCGCGATTAATGACCATTCATTGCGCCGAGAAAATGGAAACCGGAGCGGATCCGCGCACCGACATCTCTGCAATTAAAGTCTATGTCCCTGCTGCGTACCATCGGGTTGTCGACCGTGCCATTCAGGTTTTTGGCGCTGCGGGTGTATCGGGTGATTTACCGTTAGCGGGCATGTACGAAGGGGCTCGCACCCTGCGGATTGCTGATGGACCTGACGAGGTCCATAAAATTCTTATCGCCAAATTGGTGATGCGACGTTACGAAACCGCCGACTCATGGGATTTCGGCAATTAAAATCGATAAAAGAGGAATAGCCATGAAGCATTTAGCTTTGTTACTTAGCGCAAGCCTGTTAATCAGTGCATCCGTTCGTGCTGACAATCATGAAGCGGCCCTGACTCTGGACGAATTGACTGACGCCTTTGGCTGGGATATGGCCAATATGGAAGTCACCTCAGAAAAAGTAGCGGACGGGCTTTATGTCCTGTTTGGCGCAGGGGGCAACATTGCTGTGAGCATTGGCGCGGATGGGGTGTTAATCGTTGATGATCAGTTCCCTGCGATGATGAATAAGATCGAGGCGGAGATCGGCAGACTCGGCGGCGATGGTGTCGATTATGCCATCAACACGCACTGGCACTTCGATCACGCGGAGGGCAACAATACGCTAGGTCCAAAAGGCACCACCATCGTTGCACATGCTAAGGCCAGAGATGACATGGCGCGTGGTGGTATGGTTAATCTAGTCATTGCTAAGTACAACCAGCAGCCTTATCCGATGGAGGCACTGCCAAGCATTACCTATACCGACAGCATGTCGCTGCATTATAACGGCGGGCCGGTGAGCTTATTACACTTCGCGCCAGCGCATACCACCGGAGACTCGGCGATTTACTTCGAGGGTGTTAATGCGGTGCATCTTGGCGACGTGTTTAACAATTCCGGCTACCCATTTATAGATGTCGACAGTGGCGGCAGCATCGACGGCATGATTAAGTTCTGCAAGCAAACCCTGGCTGCTATAAAGCCCGACACCATCGTGATTCCCGGCCATGGACCGGTCACCGATACCGCTGCACTGCAGCGCTACATTTACATGTTGGAGACCATGCGCGAGCGGGTGGCGAATATGATCGAAGACGGCATGTCGCTGGAAGAGGTTATGGCAGCCAACCCGACCGGCAAGTTTGACGAAGTGTATGGGCCAGAAAGCGCTTCTCTGGGTTTTGTAAATCGCGTCTACACCAGCCTGACGAAATAAGCTATGACGAAACATTAGACATAAAATCGGGATAACGGGAAGCTGATTGGCCGCTCTGATTGGATCTTCTGTACCGTTGTCAGCTGCAGTCAGATTAGTTGGGTTGATCTGTTTGTTCTGATCTGACTGCTTCCACAATCTATTTCTACTTGTCCGTGTCTGCGGGTGCTTGATGCCTCGCTATTTGCGTTCGGCTTCACCAAGTAGAAAGTCCCGCTTATCGCAGACGTTTCTGCGCTTGTTCTAAGCAAGGGTACAGGATGTCCGCTGGGTACTGTCTCCAAGCAATTGGAGAGCAGTGCTAAAGGCGAATAAATCGCCTTGCTCGAAGACTATCAGCGACAAACGCTGATGCAGATCATAGAAGCCAATCGGTGGGGTGGTTGTGCAAGGCAGCGCTACCTCGCTGAGCGATTGCTCGGGTAGCGCTTAGGCAAAATCTTTAATTCTTTAATCAGCGAGGCTAGCCGCCGCCTGCAGTATCGCTCTGACCGGCGTCAGCGTCACTGGCCGCTGTCTCAACGATGTCGTCAGTGTATCGCAGGGTGACGAAACCAAAGAACATTTCGTGCATGGTTTGCAGACCAAAGAACACGGGCTTCGTAGGGTCTGGATTGCCGAGATTTTGCTTTGAGTTATCCATTGCACCGCTGGCGATCAGCTTAGTGCCTGCCGGGAGAAACTCCGGCTCTTCAAGTCGGTAGCTGAATTGCCAGTTAAAGTCGTACTTTGGCACAGACAATAAGAGCTTCGAGGTGCCATCGGGATACTCAGCGGTATAGCTCATGTAGCGGCCGCGATAATGCATATGCGGTGTCATCTGGTACAGCATGGCATCGCGTTCAACCAGCATCTCGCCGCTGAGCTTATGCTCTTTTACGCCGGGTGGAATCATAAAGCGGCGCTGGCCAGCCACACCCCCAGACATGACGTGCTTGGGTGGCTTGTCGTGCAAGAAGATACCAATTGTGGTCTCGTCGACAGTGGCCCGCCCAGACGTGGTGTAGTGCATTTGCAGCAGTAAATTAGAGCCTTTTGGAATCAGTCGACCGCTGTTATCAGCAAACGCGTCAGGCTGACGCCCCGGCGCAAAACCAGCAATGTTCTCGCCGCGATCAGCCGCGTCATCGCGGTCACCAGTCTTGTCAGCGGGGCTGGATAGATAAGTGATAATGTGGTGCAACACCTGCTTGTCGCCAGGCACAAACTCCATCGCTTGAATCCAAATGTCGCGGTCCAAATTAAGTTGTACAGGCACGTAGCGGTAGTCGAGCACACCATTGGCAGGAATTTCCTGCGCTGGCACAGTCAACACGATATCGGGTTCGCCCAGAGTAAACTGTCCGCCGGCGTAGTTCTGGCCAACGAGTGGATCTAAGTCACCATCTTTTGGCGCACCCGCGTCGATCCATGCAATGAGCTTGGCTTGCTCGGCTGAGGTCAATCCCGCGACATCTTTGATGCCTGAACTTACGTGGGTATCTATTTGGCCGGGGGGCATACGCTTGGTCATAACCACTTCACGCATCATTGGCGACCAGCCCTTTACCATCGCGTGGCTATTCATGGGCCAAGGACCAATGCCGCCCTCGTGATGGCAGCCAACACAATTCTTTTCCAGCATTGGAACGATATCGTTGACGTAAGACACATCGGTTGGTCGTGCCGGCGTCGCCATTGCAGCGTTGTCCAGCATGGCAGCCGCTGTGAGTGGCACACCTGCGCTAAGGCTCGCCGTTACTGCGGCAAGATCACCGTGGCTCTGTTGCGCTAAAGTTTGTGCGTTGATAGCTACACTGTCACCACCCTGATTCAGACCCAAGTCATCTGCAACGATGCCGGTTGGATCCATCAAGATCGGGAAGGTAGCGTCAGCCGCATTCAGTTTTGCGTTCATATCGTCGCGCAGGCTGTCGGCACCGATGGTGAGTACGAAGAATTCGACTTCCGCTGCGTCAAGCTGATCATCTATAGATTGCAGCGCCTTTAAAGTGTCTACTCGCGCCAGCGCGCTGGCTGCTTGCGCAGTGATAACAACCGCTTGTTGGTCGCCGTAGTAGCTGAGTTGATGGAAGCGGCCGGTGGAATCCAGGAGCGCAAAGTCGCCTACCTTGGCAGGCCCGGCGAAGGCGCTTACCGAGGCCATTACGATCCACAGCGTTAACAAATATTTTACACGTGACATTGGTATAACATCTCCTAGCCAAAGTCGGCGTTTAACTCGAGACAAGCTGATTAGAAGTAAGGATTGTCAAGCATGGTAGAAGATTTAGTCAACCAATTAGTTAATAGAAGGATTAGCCTTGCGCTGGCGACGATTTTGGTCGCAATCGGCATAGGTTGGGGGGTTACCTATACCACCATGGACAATAGCTCTAATGCGATTCTTGTCGAAGGGGATATTTACAAAGAGGAAGTGGATCAGGCTCGCGCAGACTTCCCCGCATCAGAATCCATTTTGTTTACTTTTGAAGCCCTGCCAGACATCTTCAACATGGAGGTGCTTGGCGCGATCGAGTCATTTACCCAGCGCTACTCAGAAATCGAGTCTGCTATCGCCGTGACTTCCATCATTAACTCACGACTAAATCCCAGCGATGCGAATCGCTATGGCCGGGATTACTTAATACCTGATATTACAGCTGTCACAGCCACCGATTTACCGGAAATACGTGCGATTGCGTTGGCGGATAAAGACCTGACGGAGAGCATTCTTTCCAAAGACGGTGACATGGTGCTTGCCTACGTGCGGCTAGGCAAAATCGACGATGATCCGGCTGTGCGCCTACGCGTTGCTGAGTCAGCTATTGCGCTGCGGGATTCACTGCGTGAGCAGTACCCATCGCTTGGGGTTTATGCCGTCGGTAACGTGCTGTTTGAACGGGATGGTCATTACGCTTCGAAAACGGACAACCAGGTGCTCCTCCCGATTATTATCATTACCGGGATTCTGCTGCTCTGGTTCTGTCTGCGTTCCATCCCCTACGCGCTATGCCTGTTTATCATAGCTGGTGTAACGGTAATTGTGACATTGGGTACATATAGCTGGCTGGGAATTGCCTTGAATCAGATTTCGCGCTACGGGCCGATGGTTGTGTTAGTGGTTGCGATAGCAGACGGTATTCATATCGCCTCGGTTTATGCTCAGGCGCTGCTTAGCGGACAGGACAAGCTTGATGCCATGAAAGAAAGTTTGCGCATCAATTTCCAACCGGTGGCTTTAGCGACCATCACCACCGCCATGGGTTTTTTGAGTCTGAATTACAGTTCTTCGCCAGCGATTTACGGGTTCGGTAATGTCATTGCAATCGGTGTGGTTTGGGCCTTTGTGCTGACGTTGACCCTGTTGCCGTCGCTGCTACTACTGCTGCCGGTGAACAAAGTACCGCAGCCATTAGGGGTGAAGCACTTTATTGACTGGGTTGGCTTTCAAGTCGGGCATCGGAGCAAGCCTTTATTCTGGGGCTGCCTCGCTCTAGTTGCGGCGACGTTTGCCATGTTGCCGCTGAACAAGCTCGATTTTGACCGCTATTCCATGGTCGACAAAAGCTCCGATGGCTATCACGTCATTCGCGCATTGCGCGATAAAATAGGCAATGATCAGTCGCTGGTTTACGTGCTACGCAGTCCGGATTACTACGGCATCACCTATCCCGAGTTTCTCGGCGAAGTAGAAAAGTTCACCGCCTGGCTTGAGCTGCAGCCAGAGACGAGTTTTGTTAACTCCTACACCGATTATCTTAAGTCGCGTAACAAAGCCGACAACGACGATTTAGAGGAGTGGAAGGTCGTGCCAGATGACCAGTTGACGGTGATCGACTATCTGGTGGGCTACCAGCTAATCCAGGAAATTGAGCCGATGTTGCCGCCGCTGTTCAATAAAGATTATTCAGCTGCGCGCCTCAATATCGCGACCTCCAATCTATCTAATCAAGAGCTGCTGGCGTTTGCCGATAAGATTGACCAGTGGGTGGAGCAAAATATCACCAAGGGGCTGCGTGTGACGCGCGGCGATAACTCCATTCTTTTCGCGCGGATTAACGGTATTATTACACAGGAGCTTATGTCCGGTTTTGCCTTAAGTTTTTTCTTTATTACGGTAACCATGATGGTGGGTTTGCGTAGCCTGCGCTATGGCCTCGTCAGCATCATGCCGAATCTGTTTCCGGTGGTGATTGTCTTCGGTTTTTGGGGACTTTGGGTAGGGCAGCTTAGTCCGTACACGCTGATGCTTTTTTCAATCAGTATCGGCTTGGTGGTAGACGACTCGGTGCATATTCTCAGCAAATATATGTCGGCGCGCAACGCGGGCAACCTTCCTAAAGCTGCCATTGCCTATTCATTAGATAAGGCGGGTTCTGCAATTACCATTACGACGCTGAGTCTTGCAATCGGCACCTTCATTCTGGTGTTTTCCAATACAGATATCTTTCAAAACGTTGCTAAGCTCATCAGTCCGATCATCATCGTCGCGCTGTTGCTAGACTTGCTCTTTTTGTTGCCATTGTTGGAACGACTGGATCGCTGGCTTCATCCGGTGGGAGATTTTAGATAGATTTCCAGATACGCCGGTCTCGCGTCGGCCAAGTCGACTGCCATAAAAGTTCGGTTTGAGGACTCGCCGCCCGGGTTGAGTCTTTTCATCAGCCAGAGCACTATTAGCAGAGATTGGCAGAAGCGCATGTAAGCGACGCTATTTTTCAAGTTCAGCCGCAGGCGGGGATAGCTAACTTAGGCGACGCGACGCAGCGCCAGATCTTATTGGGATCGCGGTTGCACCACACTCGTTAAAACCAAAGTGTGGCGGCCAGAGCGCCGTAATCCAACATAAATTATCAGTCTATAAGGAACAGTCATGAGCACGTCAACTGAGCATCCATTAAGTCCGCTAACGGCGGCAGAGATTGAGCAAGGGGCTGTTTTGGTGAAAGCCCAGTTGAGTGAACAGGCTACTTTTTCGGCTGTGAATCTAGTCGAACCTCGCAAAGCTGAAGTCATGGCTTATCAGCCCGGTGATGCGATTACCCGTCAGCTACGCTTTGTCGGTTACGATTATCCGAGCTTCGAGCGACGCGACGGTGGATTCGAAGCCATTGTCGATCTGTCTACCGAGGTCGTGACTTTGCAGCGAATCGACAGTGGTCACGCTGCTATTGGCTTGGCGGACTTTGTGCAAGCAATTCAAATCACCAAGACTGATACCGGCTGGCAAGACGCGATGCGCGCTCGCGGCGTCACCGATTTCGATTTGGTGCAAGTCGATCCCTGGCCAACTGGTGGTTATCAGCATCCAAGCATTCCTGCGGGCCATCGTGTGCACCGCGCTATTAGTTTCGTGAAAGCGGATGCAACAGATAATGCGTATGCGCGACCGGTACAGGGACTCATTGCCCATGTTGACCTCACCGCAGGGAAGGTCGCCTACTTAGAAGATCATGGTGTTGTGCCGCTGCCTGCCGAGGGTGCGCGTTACGATGCAGAGAGCCAACCTAAGTTACGCGACAGTATTAAGCCTATTAATATTGAGCAACCCGAAGGCACGTCTTTCACGGTGGATGGACATGCAATCAGTTGGGAAGGTTTTAACTTCCGCATTTCGATTCACCCCACCAATGGTTTGGTGTTGCATCAACTTGGTTTTCAGGATGGCGAAGAAAATCGCTCGATTTTATATCGGGCTGCGCTGTCGGAAATGGTTGTGCCCTATGGCGATACCGATCCGATGCACAGCTGGAAGCACGTCTTTGATGCCGGCGAAGCAAATATTGGATCATTAACCAATTCGCTTACTCTCGGCTGCGATTGCTTGGGCGAAATTCACTATTTTGATCATAACGTGGTGAATTGGAATGGTACGGCGCGGACTATTGAAAACGCGATCTGTATGCACGAAGAAGATTACGGCATCCTTTGGAAGCATCACGACTCGCTAACTCAGCAAACCGAAGTGCGCCGCTCACGCCGCCTGGTCATTAGCGCGATTCATACTGTGGGCAATTACGAGTACGGGTTCTTCTGGTACTTGTATCTTGACGGCACCATTCAGATGGAGGTCAAACTTACCGGTATTATCGGTGTGAGCGCGATCGAGGACGGCATGGAACGGCCGGAATTCGCGCCGTTGGTAGCGCCGAATGTGACCTCGCCGATACACCAGCATCTCTTCTGCTTTCGCCTCGACTTTAACCTAGATGGCGTAAATAACAGCGTTTATGAGATCGAAGCGGAACCGCTGCCGATGGGTGCCGAAAACCCGCAAGGTACGGCCTTTCGCGCCAAGACAACATTGTTAGAGAGCGAAACCCAGGCGCAGCGAGACTGCTACCCGCAGCGGTCTCGATATTGGAAGGTAGTTAATAATGAGCGCACGAACGCACTTGGCAAGCCGGTTGCCTGGAAGCTGTTGCCCGCCGCATCGCCGACGTTGCTAGCTGATCGCGCCTCGGCAGTGGGCCAGCGTGCCGGTTTCGCACAACACAACCTATGGGTAACCCAATTCGACGAAGGTGCTTTTAATGCTGCCGGCGACTATCCTAATCTGCTTAATGAAGGCGGTGAGGGTTTACCCAAGTGGTCAGCGCAGGACCGTAATATACAAGACACCGACGTCGTGCTTTGGCACACCACTGGGGTCACGCACATGCCGCGTCCTGAGGATTGGCCGGTCATGCCGGTTGAATATTGCGGCTTTATGTTGATGCCGGTGGGCTTTTTTGACCGCAATCCAACGTTGGACGTACCGCCTTCGAAAGCGTGCCATAAATAAACGCGCCTTAGCCGAGCCTTGCTTTGCTCGTTATGTCGAGCGGGAGACCTATGCGCACACCGGCTGCAGCGCTGGATCTTTTAGCTAACTAAGTTTGTCGTCAGCCGGATAGGGCACTAGCCAGGGATATTGTATGCAGAGTCCTAAAAACACTGAATTCGATAGATCAAACTGGCTTCAAGCGCCGGTAAATCGTGCGAGTTTCCAGGCGGTGCAAAATTTGTTTCCCACCGCGCGCATCAAACGCGGTCAGGGTCCGATTAGTTCGTTCGAGCTAAAAACAATGGATATTCTCAGTCAGACATACAACGACACACGCATGGGCAATCAGTCGTTCGCCGCGATGTTAGAGCGTACTTACACTGATGCCTTTCTAGTGGCTCAAGACGGTTTGCTGATTTGCGAGGAATATTTTAACGGCATGCAGTCGGACAGCCAGCACCTGTTAAATTCCGTATCGAAATCGTTTCTTGGCATGTTGGTTGGTATTTTGGTCGCCGACGGCCGAGTGGATCCAGAGGCCAAAGTAACGACATACCTGCCAGAATTGGCAGATACCGCATTTGCCAGCGCCACTGTGCAAACAGCGCTTGATATGACCGCGGCGGTGGATTACAGCGAGGATTATGATTCCCCCAGCGATGACTTCTGGGCGGAAACCTCCGTGCTCGGATGGGTGGCTTGGCAGCACGGTGGTGAAGTGCCTGCATCGCTGCACGATTATCTGCTGGGTCGGAAGCAGGCATCTCATGCTGAGCTAGAACAGTTTCACTATCGCACGGTGTTGACGAATTTGTTGGCGTTTATCGTCCAGAGGGTAACCGGCAAATCCCCTGCCGTAGTAATGCAGGAGCGACTGTGGCAGCCGCTTGGTCCAGAACAGGATGCGGCCGTTGTCGTAGATGGCAAAGGTTTTCCTTATTTCGGAGCAGGTATGAACACTTGCGCGCGGGATTTGCTTCGATTTGGCGAAATGCTGCGTTTGGATGGATATTTCAACGGCCAACAGATCGTTCCAGCGGATTGGGTGCGGCGCACTCTGGCGGGCAACGCTGAATTGCGCGAACTGTTTGCGGCTTCAGACTATGCCGGCTTGTTTGCAAATGGTCATTATCATAATCAGGTTTGGGCTGATGCCAGTGCTGGGACGCTGATGTGTATTGGAATTTATGGTCAGACGATCTACATCGACAAAGCCGCTCGGTTGGTTGTCGTCAAGTTATCCTCGCATCCACAGCCAGCCAACTTGTCGATCTTTGGCGCGACTTGGTCTGGCCTTAATGCCTTAAGCCAACGTCTGGCTTAAGGCGGCTGTTTGCGGATTCTAGACAAGTGCAATGCTGTCATAACTAACAGTTAAATTAAGCATTTAAGCGCAGCCCGAAGGTGTTGGAAGAAGCGATGCGAAGAGTAGTGGTTATCGCGGGGATATGCGGTGCGCTTATCCGGTGCGCCTATCCGGTGCGCCTATCCCCGGTGTATTCAGTGTTTATTCTCCCTGATTGCTGATTTCACCATCCTTAGCAACCCACTCGCTCTCTAACAAACGCGCGCCGCGCAAGATGTTTCCCATAGCATAGTTACCTTCGTGGCAGGCGTATTCGTAAACTTTGCTATCGTCTTTTCGACTCCAGATGTATTCGCCGCTCCAGGAAGCAGTCCAAACGGTAGCGTCGTTAACAGTGAAATCGTAAAGCAGGTTGCCATCTTCGGTCATGCTGAAGCGCTCGATAACCGCGAGGTTTTCGTCGGCGCCGGCCAGGCCACTTATGCCTTTGAAGTTTTTGGTTTCAACCACCAGCGTATCGCCGTCCCAATAGCCAATCGAATCGCCCAGCCAACTGCGATTGGCATTAGGCGTGTGCTCGGAATCAATCCGAATAATGCGCGCATCGTGAACCATCTCTTGTAGGATCATGA
>CENJ01330750.1_pt1 | contig 10918 bp, 1 predicted proteins | sample 356161 | NCBI WGS metagenome assembly CENJ01 (sample SAMEA2619531, study PRJEB7988) | marine metagenome | biome: marine biome (ENVO:00000447); feature: surface water layer (ENVO:00002042); material: "saline water (ENVO:00002010), including plankton (ENVO:xxxxxxxx)" | depth 5 m
AGTATCTATTTTAAAATAATTAATTATTTTATAATAATTAGAATTTACAATATAATTTTCATTATTGTTAATCATATTGTAATGTATCAATTATTATTTATATTTATTCATACTTATTCATATTGTTCCAATATTTTATTTGTTAATAACCATATATCCATAATACCTAACTCACCATCATCATCCATATCTCCAATAATGTGATTATCTTGTACAGTATCACTTACACTAGTCTCTTCTTGATATCCAACAACAACATATCTTACCACTGTATCTGCTATATTTCCGCCATAATCTTCTTCAAGATTATAATATACTTTGTAAATGCCTTTTTTTGTCATATCTAGTTCACTTCTATCAATCGTTACAATTTTACCATCTAATGTAGTTTCAGGTGAACCATTTGGATTATCTAATATTTTAGCATGTTTTTCATTATACGTATGATTTATTTTATAAATCTCAACATCCTCGCCATTTAATATAATTATTGGTTTAATAGTATCAACCACAGTTACATTTCTTACAACTGAATCTTGATTTCCGTTCTGATCTTTAGCTTCATACGTTATTGTATAATTACCTACATTATTCATATCTAAATTACTTATAATATTTAAATGTTTGAATACATTATCGTTCCATACATGTAATGTAGCACCTTGTACTTCATTCGCTTGTCCTCCATATTCAGTATATGTACTATATCTTTCTAATGTGATATCAACTACTCCTGTATTACCGTAATTATTTAATGTAATAGTAGGCGGCTTAGTATCTACAATTGTAATAGTACGTTCCTCAGTTGTAGTATTACCTGAATTACTCGTAGAAGAATATGTTATAACATGTGCTCCTAATACATTTGTATCTAAATTAGAGACTATGTATATATCATGTGTACCCTCTGCTCCAGCCTCATTGTATTGTGATCCTAATTCTAAAGAAACATTAACATCATTTGTATTATCGTAGTTTTTTAGAGTAATTGTTGGATAAACATTATTTATAGTAACGGACCCACTTGTAACAACATTAGTATTTGTTACAGTATTTGACGCTAAATCAGTTAATGATATATTTACAGTTACATTATCATTTAAATGATTATTAGTTACATTGAAAAATGAAATCCATTTTTTTTGAGATGTACTGTTATCTTTTTCCATAGTATTTCCATCTATTATATCATTACCAACCTTGAACTGTACTATTGGGTTATTTACTTCTTCGTTTGTATTAAATTCTACATAAATAGAGTCGCCTGTTTTAGCAAAATTTTTACTACTATTATTAGTATGAAGTACTATATCATTAACAAATGTAGCATGATTTGTATCTAATGTAAAAGTATTTATTTTTAATGGCGAGCTTTCATTTCCCGCATAATCAGTTACAGTTATTTCTATATCATCATATATACCATCAGCTTGGAGATTAAGTAATATTGTATAATTACCATCAGGATCACGACTAGGATTTGATGGTGAAAATGTATAATCATTATTTAATGATATTATACCACTTTCAGTTGAATGAAATTTATATGTAGGATTATTTGTAATAGTAGAAATAGGTGTACGTTCACTAAGTAGAGGCTTTAAAGTATCTACTGTAATAGTTGAATCAAACTTTAAATTCTGAATGGTAATTGTATTATAAGCTCTATCTGTCATTGTAATTTCTATAACTGATACGTTTCCATTTTCACTATCTACAGTAAATGATGCCGTAGGATTATTACCGTCGTCCAAATTATATGAAATGCGGGACGCAGGAAGTGTAGTTACACCACACTTTATTATTGCATTTAATTCTATAATTTGTTCATTTGTATTTAATATTATAGTAATATTATCACCATTTTTAGCCCAACCGAATCCACTAGAACTAGTCATAGTAGGATTACCGATTAAAACAGGATGATTAGTATCCACATGAAAAATAGGTATTGTCCATGGGTCACTCTCATTACCTGCAGTATCTGTTAGTGTTATTTTTATATTATCGTATGTTCCAGGTGATAATCCATTTAATGTAACAGTATAATTTCCTTGTGAATCACGCGGTGATAATGTATAATTATTATTATTTGAAATGTCGAATAATTCTATTGTTCCGGCTTCACTGGAATGAAATGTATATCCAGGAGATGTATTGTTAGTGTATTCCGGTATTTTACCATCGCCACTAGTTAAATTATTAGCATCACTTAGGATAGGTTTATTCGTATCAATTGTTACTGTAGAATTTAATGACTGTAACGTAGATGAATTACCTGCCAAATCTGTTATTGTATATTCGACACTAATTACACCATTATTAGTGAAAATTTCATTAAAATTTACAATAAAATAAGCCTTATGCTGTGTCTGATCATCACTGCGTTCTACATATATTGTATCAGTTAATTCTACATTATCTGCATAAAATGTAATATCGTCAGCTGTAATAGCTTTAGTTGGTTCATTTGTTTTAATAATTAATTCTACTTTACTGCCACTAACCGCAAAATTATTATCATAACTATTATCACTAGTTACTTTCGTGTTATCAGAGTCTACATCTGGGTGTGTGGTATCAATATTAAATGTATTTACATGTAAAGGTAATGACGTATTACCAAGAGCATCTGTTAGTAATATTTTAAAATGTCCTTCGTTGTAAGTTGTATTAGTAGTAAGATTGTCTAGTGTAATTTCATATTCATAATTTGAATCATTTGAATATACAAGTTTGTGAGTAATATTGTTATTGTTTAATAATATACTCGATTCTTCTTTATCAGATTTAAATCCAAATGTTGGACTAGTATTTGAAGTATGTAAAGGAATATGTGATGTAATTATTAATGTTGGAAGAACTGTATCTATAGTAAAATGTGAAATATATAATTTATCAGAAACATTTCCTGCTAAATCTTGTACCTCAATCCATTTATTAGAGTAATGTCCATCAGACAACACATCAAATGTAATTGAATTTTCACCTACAATACAATCTATTTGATTATATGAAAAAGACAAATTGCTTATAATTGTACCAATTGAATCAGATGTAAACGTAAAAGTTGGGGTATTATTGTTACTTTCTAAATCAATACCATGTCCTTGTGATAAAATAGGTTTTTGTGTATCTACTGTAAATGTAGGAATGTATAAAAATTCACTCTCGTTTCCAGCTAAATCCCTAACGTTAAATGATATGTTGTCATATAAACCATCTGGTAAATTGTTAAATGTAATAGTATTTTGAACCGAAGAATATGCATATGTTATATTACCATATTGATTATTATAATTAATTAAACCATTTTCATCACTATTAAATACATATGATGGTGAATTATTATTTGTATATTCCGGTATTTTTGTTTTTTCTGTTAATATAGGTGATTTTGTATCAACTAATACACTTCCTGAAGTTATAATAGAAGTTTCAGAGTGATTATTAGCTTCGTCAGTAACAGAAACATGCACCACCATATTTCCTTCAATATCATCAGCTCTAACAGCATAAGATGCTAAAAATGTATTTTTATTTTGTCCTGAAACATTTAATCCATATGACTGTCCTAATGTTGTTTCACCAATTTTAAATTTAACAAATACTGAAATTACCGGTTCATTTGTCTTAACTGATAATGTAATTATATCATTTGCTTTAGCTATATAAGAACTATTTATGTTATTACTTAATATTCTAGTCTCAATAATTTCAGGCGGAAGTGTATCAACTACAAATTCATGAATATACAATCTATTAGCTTCACTTGAATCATTGCCAAATAAATCGGTAACAGTGAATGACAAGTTATATGGAGAATTATTATCATCTAATTCTTCAAATGTTATAGTATATTTAAATATATCATCAATAGACTCAATATCTGTACTAGTAATAGAATATTCAGAAGGAATTATAGTACAATGATTTTTCGTACAAAAAAATACATAACTTGGTGTATTGTCATTTGTTGGCGTAATTAATGAATTAAGAGTAGTCTCTGATATATTACCAACATTATCTAATACAGGTAGAACGGTGTCATGATTCCATATAAATCTAGATATAGTCGTATTTTTATTTCCTGCTAAATCTACAAAGGCTTCAGGTTCTACCGTAACAGTACAAATGCATGTATCACTTGATGGTGTAACAGTAACAGTATATATTCCATTATCATTCTTTTGTACATCATTTTTTAATCCATTATCTACAGTAATTTTAGTGGTATCTACTAATGTAATATCTTCATCACATTGAAATGTAAGCTCTACGTTATGGTTATAATATTTGTTATTCAAATTATCTGTATGTAAATTTGTAGAGGATAATATATTTATACTAGGTGACACACTATCATGATTCCATTGAAATTTTATAGGTTCGGATGAATGATTTTTATTAATATTACCTGCTGTATCACTAAATTCGCCAGATGAAACACTAATAATACATAATCCGTCTAAAGAAGGTTTTAAAATAGCAGTATATGTAAAATCACTATTATTGCCAAATGAATCTATAGTACAATTTGTTAAAGAGATATCATTTTCATTAAAATCTGTATCATTTTTATTACAAGTAAATGTTACTGTTACATTATTATTAAAAAATTCGTTAAAATTAACATCTGAACACGTTATGTCAGTTATTTTTGGATGGGTTGTATCTACACTTGCATTAGGACTTTCATACGCAGTTATAGTTGATTGATTTGGATACAAAGATGCTAAATCATTAACAGTAACACTTACAGTTATATTACCACTAGCGTCATTACTAGTTACAGTAAATTGTGCATCATATACTTTATTTGATCCAGTAATAGAAACTCTATCTTCATGAACTTCTGTACCTCCAATTTTAAATGTAACAACTGGTTTAGATATATCTTCGTGGGATGCAATATTTAATTTAACTATATCACCATCTTTTGCAATATTACTGGCTTTTGGAGTTGTACCATCACTTTGAAAACAAAGACAATTCATAGTTATATTATCTACTACTGTATCAACTTTAAAAGTGGGGACTTGTAAAGTGCCATTATTACCAACATCGTCTGTAACAGTAATTACTATATTATTATATGTACCATCTGATAATACATCAAATACTATGGGTGTATCTTGATTTTTTACAATAGATGTACTGGAAGAATTTGCGCCACTATAACTAATAGATCCTTCTTTTGTTGATTTAAATTTATATTCTGGGGTAGAATCGGACGTGTGAATAGGTATGTTTTCTACAGAAGTTAATACTGGAAGTATTTTATCTACCGTAAAACTAGGTACATCTAAGGTATCAATGTTTCCATGCAAATCCGTTAATGTAATTTTTACATCATTAATAGTAGTACTTTCACCATTAGTTACATAAGTGTCAAATGTTCCTTCCCATACATTATTATCATTATTATATGTAATATCTTGATTCAAACCGATTACAGTCACTGATACACTTGCCTTATCACTTGCCTTATTACTAGTAAATTTGAATCCAACTAAATGGTTATTTGTTCTATTAACATTATCAGAATCATTTGTTAAATCAGTAAATATAAAATCACTTAAAACTAATTGTGTCGTATCTATAGAAGTAGTATTTGTTGTATCATTATCAGACAATGATGAAAGATCTGCGTTATTATTATTATTATCTTTAATTGTTCCACCATTCAATGATATTACAGTAGATACATCAGAGCCAGTACTTAATGTAGTAGCATTTAAATTGGATATATTGTCATCTATCTCTACAGTATATTCAAACGTTAATATATTAGTATTTGTCCCCGATAAATAAGTTGCGGATTTATTTGATCCATTTTTGGTTAAATTTAAATGTAATAATGGGTTTCCAGTAACATTTACACTTTCACTAAATTCAACGTAAAAACGAATCACATTGCGGTCAGTTACAGAACTAAATTTACCTATATCTTTAGTTAGACTTGTAATAGATGGTTGAACTAAATCTACACTAAAATCATGATTAGCTTGCGATGCTTGATTTCCAGCAGAATCACTTACATCAGCTTTTAATGTATAAGGTAAGCCGCTAGTAAATGATAAACCACTTAAGTTAGTTATTTCTATAGTAGTATTATCTGATTCCACTTCCTCACTCCAAGTAACAATAACGTCGCCATGAACCAAAGAAAGAGTAATATTATTTCCGGCATTATGTTCAACGCCTGAAGTTTCTAATGTTACGGTTTGGGTGACTTCTTTTTCATGACTATTTAAATTATCTTCCCAACTAACATTCTTAATGTTTATAGTAGGGGCTTCAATATCTACAGTAAAATTGTAACTAACTGGCAATGCTGAATTTCCAGCAAAATCATTTACATACGCAGTTATAGTATAAGTTTGACCATGAGTTAAATTTTTTAAGTGTCCTTCAGTTATTGTAAATGTAGTTGAATTATTTTGACACGATTGAGTATAGTCATGTGAATTTAGATTTATTGTCACGTTTTGATTGTCCTCAACTCCACTCGTAATAACAGTTACTGTACCATCACTTGACATATCATTTTGATTTAATACATTTCCCCAACTTGTTGTTATAGAACTTAGAGTCGGGGTAACACCATCGATGATAATCGAAATTACATTAATGTTATCAGGATGGATTGTGTTAAATGGAACTATATAATTACCAGCCCCATCTAAAATATTAGTATGGTTATTTATATTAGTAACTTTTAAATCAGTTTTATCAATATCAGCCTCTACAGTATATCGAAATAATAAATTTTGTGAACTTGTACTTGTACTTGTATATAAATTAGCTATTTTATCATCCCAAAGTACTAATTCTGGTGGATTTACATGAGAAACTGTTACAATATGTGAAAATTTTACAAGTAAATAAATAAATTCTCCTAATTTATATGACGATGGGATGTCGTCTGCTCCAAGTTCTTTCGCATTTGAATTAGACAATATTATATTTTCAACTATTGGTCTAGATGTATCTACATTAAATAGACCACTTACTTCTGTAACACCAGTATTACCTGCGAGGTCTTTCCAATTATTAGATAATGTTAGAGTTGCATTATTTACTTCTATATCTGTATCAGGTGTAAATGTACCCGTCCATATTTTACCACCATCTTTTGATGTCATTTGAGTCAAACTACCAACAGGATTATTATTATGAGAACTAATAGTTATATCATCATTACTATTAAAATCTATTACTTTCTCTGAAAACTCAAGAGTAACAGTCGCAGTATCATTTATTGCTAAGGTTGTTTTATTTAATGTAAAACTTACTACACTTGGGGTTTTTGTATCTACATCAAACACTCCAGTGTTAATTGCTGTAACACCAATATTACCTGCGCGGTCAGACCAACTATTTGATAATGTTAGAGTTGCATCATTTACTTCTATACCTGTAGCAGGTGTAAATATACCCGTCCATGTTATACCACCATCATCTGATAACATTGAAGTCAAACTACCAACCGGATTATCATTATGAGAACTAATAGTTATATCATCATTACTAAAATCTATAACTATCTCTGAAAATGTAAGAGTAACAGTCGCGCTTGTGTCTTTATTAAAGTTTGTGGAATCTATTGTAAATGTTTGTACCGATGGCTGAATATTATCATAAATCACCGAAGTATCATCTGTCGTAGAAGTAACAATAACCTCATTATCATCATTCTGAGAATCAGTACAAGTTAAAGAAAACTCAATTTGTCCGCTATAAGTAGCATCTGGTTCAAATGATGCAGTCCATACATCATCATTATTTCCACTTGATTGAGTAATATTAGTATAAGTAATCGCGCTGTCGGAATAGGTAGTATTATTTACACTATCATCATGTATGATAAAAAATGTTACAACAGGTGTTTGTATTTTCTCATTAGCAGTAAATGTTAATGTTACAATACTGCCTGATTTAGCCCAATTTGAGTATGCAGTATTGTCGCTTGAAATAGATACTTGCGATACTGTTACAGGGGTAGTATCTACTACAGCAATAGTTATTGATTTAGTTGTTGTTACCGATAGCGCATCAGTGTTTGTCCATGAAACATCGTAAGTACCTACAGAATCCCAATTTACAGTCGAAGTATTAGGATTTTGAAGTACGTCATCATCATATTGTTTTGTTCCAGATAAATTCCATATATCACTGTATAATTCAAATTCATAGTAACCAGAAGCATCATTTGGTGTCTTACTAGTTATACTATCAGGTAATGTAATAATAGATCCTCCATGTGTAGTTGATATTGGTGATTTATTTGGGTCTGAAATATGTATTCCAGTAATACTTGGTTTTTTTTTAAATTTTTTTGTAAATAATAATTGTATTAATATACAAGGATTATCATAACTACTTGCTGGTATACACCCACTTAATGCACCAAATGGATTTTCTAATCCCATTATTTTACCAGTAGATGTATTTAAATTTCTTAAAAAATGTTCTGACTCACAATTTCCGGATGATACAATTGAGTCTAGCGAACCAGGGTCGTCATCATCTCTACTTACAATTTTAAATTCAAAAGCTTTTATATCATTATCTATTACATACATAACATCATAGCCAAATTTGCCAGACGTGTCTAATCTCTCATTGCGTTTCAAATAAATAATATTAGACATTATACATTTATTGAAGAAAATAATTATTTTTAAAATAATAATTATTTTTTTATTAAAATATTAAATTGAATGTTATTTTTATTATAGTGTTAATTTTGTTACAATTAAACATCCATTACTATATCAATTAAATCTAAAATATCAAATATATTTGTTTCATCATCATTATTTACATCACCTGTTTTTTTAGCAGTTACAACGTCAGTATCACGGCGGTCTGAATGTATATAACTCATCAAAACGTATCTTCGTTTTATTGTTTCATTTCCTACTAAATCTGTTGCAGTGTATGTTATTACATGTAGTCCACTATTTGTTTTATCAATTTGAAAAGAATCTAGATTCTGATCTACAGGATTATGAATGCCATCTGGTGTAGTATGAATTATTTCGAATGATTTATAGTTTTCAGCAGTAGCCATTTCTTCACTATAATCATTAAATGATAATTCATCATGAACAGATGTTGTGGAACTTTCTACTACAATAAATTCGTCGTCACCCATACTAGTAGTTGTATAACTTGATGAATTGGTATCATACAATGTAATGGTTGGAGTTAAATTTGTTGTTAATTTATTAGAACCTTCATCTCCATCTCTTTCATTTCCTGCGTTATCTACTACATTAGTTCTGAAGTAAATATCCGCATTATTAGAAACATTTATTGATGTTAAATCAACATTATGGATATAGTTTGAAGAAATCATACTTTGTGTAATAGGTAATGCTGAATCAACATCTACCCATGTTCCATTTTTTCCTTCCTTATATTGTAATTGAAGACTACCACCTACTAATGTACTATCGTCGAAAATAGGTATATCTATATTTATATGTGTATTTGTAGAATTTAATTTCGATTGCTCTACATTTCCACCCACTGTTGTAATACTATTCGTAGTAATTGTAGATGGCGCAACCGTATCTACTTTAAATGGATTAGTTACATACGCATCTACGGGTGTATTACCTGCTACATCAGTCCAACTCTGATCTAATGTTAATACAAGTGCTTCATTTTCGAATGACGTAGGAGCTGTATATGTAAAAGTCCATTTCATATTGTTAAACTGAGAGGTTCCATTACTTAAATTATCAGAATCTGATATATTTGTTTTATTAAAACTAATAACTGGTTCGGAAAATATTATTGTTACTGTTGCTGTTTCTCCAATTTTTAATACAGATTTGTCTATTGTAAAAGAAGAAACAGTCGGACGTTTTGTATCTATCATAAAAATATTACTTTTACTTGAAACGACACCAGTATTTCCAAACACATCACTATAATTAGCAGATAATGTTAATACATGTTCGCTAGTTTCGATACCATTTGTCGGAACAAATACCCCGAACCATTCAATATTATCACTTGAAATCATAACTCCTGAACCCGCAGGTCCATATAATGTACCAATAGGATTGTCATTATAAGTTTCGATTGTTATATCATTATTGCTATCAAAAGACTCAACTGGTTCAGAAAATTTTAAAGTAACTAAATATCCATCTAAGTCCGTTGTAGTATTTATTATATCAGAATCTATTGTAAATTGACTTACAAAAGGATTTAAATTGTCTTTCACTTGTGTTATTACTGAACTTGCTATGCTGATATCTTTAATTTTGGATTCAAAATTTGCAAGTTTTGTAGCACTTGGTAAAGTGCTTGTAGTTGTATCATGTACATTAACTTCGTATATATTCACAAGGTGAATATTAACCTCATCATATAGATGAGTAACTGCTCCGTTCGCCTGTATGGCTATAAAATACTCATTTGTACTATTTACAAATGTATTACAAGCTGGGTAGCTACCAAATAATGATGTAAGTGATGTAATATCTACATGCTCAGATGTTTTTTTAAATATAGTATTTAAATCGTCTGCATCTCCACTACTATCTGTAATTGTAATTACATATGCGTTATTATAATTTTCATTTGTAAGCCGTTTTAAATCATGTATTTTACCGTTGGAAGAAATAGTAGCTGTTATTGTTCCTGTTGTTTTTGTGTCTAATTCATTCGCTTCACCCACAGAAATGGGTTCTGATATATTTAATTCACTGTTTGGATTTATGGTTATTTCATTCGCCTGGACAGCATCATAAAGTGTAATAAACTCACTATAACTACTACCAGTTATAATTGTAACAGCTGACGCATCAATATGCCCGGTTGTATATCCTTCAATTGTAGTAATATCAGTGGCTTGTATTACAACATCGGCAGCATCCGTTAATGTTACATTTCC
>CENJ01025963.1_pt1 | contig 10908 bp, 8 predicted proteins | sample 356161 | NCBI WGS metagenome assembly CENJ01 (sample SAMEA2619531, study PRJEB7988) | marine metagenome | biome: marine biome (ENVO:00000447); feature: surface water layer (ENVO:00002042); material: "saline water (ENVO:00002010), including plankton (ENVO:xxxxxxxx)" | depth 5 m
TCAATTTTATCTAATCCTAAAATTTTAACATGTTTTAGTTGAGTAAAATCTTTTTTAAAATTCGAAGTTACAAATACTTGATAACCAAGTTTTTTAGCCTCACTAATTCTCTTTTCTAACTTTTGCACAGGCCTAAGTTCACCTGATAGACCAATCTCAGAAGCAAAACAGATTTTATCATTTAAAGGAGTATCATGATAACTTGACAAAATTGCTGAAACTATAGCGAGATCTAAAGAGGGATCTTCGCTTTTAACCCCTCCAGTTATATTCAAAAAAACATCTTTATTAGATAATTGAACTCCAGCTCTTTTTTCCAGTACCGCAAGAAGCATATTTAATCTTTTAGAATTGAACCCAGTTGAACTTCTTTGAGGTGTACCGTAAACTGCTGAACTAACTAGTGCTTGTACCTCTAAAGTTAAAGGCCTGATCCCTTCCATTGACATTCCTATTGCGTGCCCACTCATTTCGCTTCTATTTTGAGTCAAAAAAATTTCGTTAGGGTTTTTAACTTCCCTAAGCCCTGAGGACAACATTTCATAAATTCCTATCTCACTTGTTGAGCCAAATCGATTTTTTTTAGCTCTTAATATTCTATAAGAGTGATTATTGTCCCCTTCAAAACTCATAACTACATCAACCATGTGTTCTAAAACTTTTGGGCCAGCTATGTTTCCATCTTTTGTTAAATGCCCTATTAATATTACAGCTGAACCAGTATTTTTCGCATATTTAATAAGTTCACTTGAGCATTCTCTAATTTGAATTACGCTTCCAGGTGATCCATCGATCATTTTAGAATGTAATGTCTGAATTGAGTCAATTATCAATATTTCAGGATTAACCTCTTTAATTCTCTCAAAAATATTATCTGTTTCTGTCTCACTCAAAATATAAGTTTGCCCTATTCCTTTGCCAATTCTTTCTGAACGAACTTTTATCTGACGTAAACTTTCTTCTCCAGATACATATAATACTCTTTTATCAAACTTCATTGAAATTTGAAGCAACAAAGTAGATTTACCTATTCCTGGCTCACCACTTATTAAACTAACTGAGCCGGGGACAAGGCCACCCCCTAGAACGTTATTCCATTCATCATCTATAACAACCAGCCTTGTTTCACTTTCAGAATCAATTTCACTCATCCGAAGAGGAATATTTTCTTTTTTAAAATAATTTCCAAATTCAGTTTGAGATTTGGCTTTTATCGAACTTACCTTTTTTTCTTTCAGAGAATTCCACTCTTTACAATACTTACACTGACCGTGCCATTTTGCATGTTCATTACCACAATTTTTACAATAAAAGACAACTTTTTCTTTATTCATATTTAAACAAAATTAGTCAAGTTTACATAGAATGAGATTTATGTTTTTTCTTATTAACAATCGGAAGAAGCACAAAAGACATAAGACCGAATAATATAACTATAATTGTTTGAGATGTCCACAATATCCAACCAAATGCTAAACTTGTTTCTAACGGTAATCCATAAAAGCTTAAAGCCATAGAGATCGAAAGTGGATAAACCCCAATCCCACCATTTGTAGTTGTTATTGAAATAGCACCAAAAATAAATGAAATTAAAAGTGATTTGAAATCCAATAATTCAGTTCCAGATATACTAAATTTCATTACATAAAAAGCCAATAAATAAATAGACCAAATAAAAATTGTGTGTGCTATATAGTAAATTCTATTTTGCATATTTATAATTGAAGTAAAACCAGCACTGATTCCTTTAATAAAAGCATAAAACTTTTGAACTAATCCTTTTTTGAAAACTTTTATTAAAATCAGAGTCGACAATAAAAAAAATAATACTGTCAAAAAAAGCTTATAGTTATTTAAATAAAGACCTGCTTTTTCCTTTATTACAGGAAGTAAAATGTCAGTTTCTAAAAATAAAAACAAAAAAATTAGAAAAAATAATATTATTAAATCCACGACTCTTTCAGCCAATATTGTTCCTAACCCCTTGTCAAAGGGTATTGATTCATATGTTTGCATAACAGTGGCTCTTAATATTTCTCCTGAGCGCGGAATTCCTAAATTTGCTAAATAAGAAATAAAAATTGATAAAACATTATTGACAAACTTGGGATAATAACCCAAAGAATTAAGAACATAATTCCATCTGTAAGCTCTAGAAAGGTGGCTAAAAATCCCCAAAAATACTGATAAAAATATATATTTTATTTTTGCGTCTTTTAGTGATTTATATATTTCACTTCTCTCTTCTTCATTTGTGTAGTAGAAAGACAAATAAATAAAAAAAAAACCTATCAATGGAGGTGTAACTATTTGAAGTATTTTTTTAAATAATTTAAACATTAGTTCAGTGCAATATTGTCAATAAGCCTAACACCTTGAACCTTTACACAAATAAATGCTCTTATTTTTATTTTAGGATTAAAGGATTCGAGCTCTTTTAATGAACAGCTTTCTGCAATATAAAAGTATTCAAGATTAAAATGTTCGTTAAATAAAAATAGCTTGTTAATGAAATCTTTTATTTTGTCGAAACCGCTTTTTGTAACCATTCTCTTCACAATGCATAAAGATTCATATATTATTTTTGCATCAAATCTTGATTCCTTGTCTAATAAAATATTTCTAGAGCTCATTGCCAACCCATTTTTCTCCCGCACCGTTGGGATAGTTTCAATTTTAACTTTCAACTTATATTTCTTGATTAATTTCTTTATTACCAAGATTTGTTGGTAATCTTTTTCACCAAAAAATGCATAATCTGGCGAAAACTTTTCAAACAGTCTTTTGACTATAGTAGCAACACCCTGGAAATGACCTTTTCTGTGTTTTCCTTCAATTAATTTATCAACTCCATCTAAATCGAAAATTTCTGCTTTAGCTGGAGCTGTATATAAATCTGATTCACTTGGTGTGTAAATAATGGCACTTGGATTAGTTTTTCTTATTGTTTCAACATCTTTTCTGATCGATTGAGGATAGTTAGCAAAATCAATTTTGTTGCTAAATTGGGTGGGATTAACAAAAATTGAAACGATAGTTTTATCACAGTTTAATGAACATTTTTCAATAAGCTTTAAATGTCCTTTGTGTAATGATCCCATTGTCGGGACTAACCCAAGGTTTTCATAGCCCGTTGTTTTTAATAGTTTTAGAATTTCTGAGGAATGATTAAAATTTCTCAATTTTAGCTTTTTTATCATTCTAAATTTAATCTTTTTTGAGTTCAAGAAAAGATTTTTTGTAATTTTGCTAAACTTTTTCTTAACTACTTAGCTTTATGCACGAAAAGAATACACTTGTAGTTTCTTCAGAGGTTGTTCCATATCTTCCTGAGACTATACTTTCCAAAAGTTCCTTTAGGGTTCCTAAGGAAATTAATGAAATAGGTGGACAAACTAGAATTTTTATGCCAAAGTATGGTTTAATTAATGAGAGACGTCATCAATTACATGAGGTAATCAGACTTTCTGGAATGAACCTGGTAATAAATGATATTGATATGCCACTCATAATTAAAGTCGCTTCTATTCCAAAGGAACGAATGCAGGTTTATTTCATAGACAACGAGGATTACTTTAAACGAAAGCAAATGTTATTTGATACAAAAGGTAAAGGCTTTAAAGATAACGATGAGAGAATGATTTTTTTTACCAAAGGCGTCTTAGAAACAGTAAAAAAATTAAATTGGTCTCCTGATATAATTAATTGTCATGGTTGGTTTACATCGTTATTTCCCCTGTATATGAAAACTTATTATAAAAATGACCCAATTTTCAGAAAAAGTAAAATTGTTACCTCTATTTATGGGAATGACATGGGTGAAACTCTAAATAAAAACCTTAAAGAAAAAATTAAGCTTGATGATATCGATGTAGACTTAGATTTGATTAAAAAACCAGATTATAACTCATTGTTGTCTCTCGCTTTAGACTACTCAGATGGAGCAATAACTTATACTGATAATCTGAGTTCAGATTTAGTCAATAAGCTTAAAAGACTTGAGAGCCCGGTGTTAGATTTTGATAATGCCAAAAAAGCAAATGGGCATACCGAATTTCTCAAAAAATACTTTTTGTAATTTTTAGTTGATGAAACACCTCAATGTTCTCCTTCTTCTAATCTTAATTTTAAATTTTTCTTGCAACGAGGATTACAACTCGGTTGGTATAGATTTAGTTTCCACATCTGATTTTAAAGTTATAACAGAATATTTTCCCGTCTACTCTAAAACTGACTCGATTGCTGATTTACAGTCAGACAGGCAGGTATATATGCATCTCGGCCAATTTACCCTTCCCTTTTTTGGAATGAGTTCAGCAAATTTTACAACACAAATTAATATTCCACCAAATAGTATTTTTGGGAATTTCTCTCAAGCCCGTGAAGTAGCAGGAGACCCAAACAATTCAAAGGTAATAGAAGAAAATGAGAGAGTTAAGGATGTATTTCTTGAAATACCTTTCATATTTGATCAAAGGGATTCAGACAATGATGGAGTGATAGACCCGTTTGATATAGACCCGAATGATCCAAATAGTGATTCAGATGGGGATGGTGTGACAGACATAGAGGAACGGAGGAACGGGACAAATCCACTTGATTCTGATTCAGATGGGGATGGTATTTCCGATTTAACAGACACAGATAACAGTTCATACGATAGTCAAAACAAAGTATATAGCGTTGATTCTATCTATGGAAATAAAAGTACTCAATTCAATTTCAAAGTAACTGAGTTAACATATTTTTTTAATGATTTAGATCCAGATGATAATTTTGAAAGCATTAAGCCTTATTACTCTAAAAGAGATTATTATGAAGAGGGTTTTGTGGGTAGAGTGCTAGCTGACCATCCTTATCAGTTAGATTTTAATGAATTAAGGTACAATTACAAAGAAGATGATCCCGAAACGGAGAGCGTCAACGAGACTGAACTTGTTGAAACAAGACTAACTCCTCGGATCAGAATTCCGTTAGATAATTCTTTTTTTCAAGAAAAAATACTGGACATGGAAGGTACTGATGCTTTAGAAAATGCTAATAATTTTCATAATCACATAAAGTCAATAAATTTTAGAATTTCCAACTCAAATGAGGATATTTATATGCTATTAAATATGACTGGAGCGTCAATTAAGGTAAATTATAATTTTGATTTGGTCAATGATAATGGCACTCAAAATGTTTTGACAGATGACACTATTGAAGAAGGAGAAAGGGTTTTGGAATTGCCAATTGGTGGTGTAAAAATTAATCATTTTAAAAATCATATAGTAACAGAAAACAACCTTTCATCAGGTAAAATCTATCTTAAAGGGGGGTTAGGCACAAGATCAATTATAAATCTTTTTGATAAAGCAGGGGATTCCGAAGTTATTGAAGAGTTAAGAAAAAAAAATAACATTTTAATCAATGAGGCCAGCTTAATTTTATACGTTGACCCATTATTTACCCAAAATTGGAATAGTGAAAGTTTAATTGCAGAGAGACTATATATATATAAAACCATAGATAACCTTCCTCTTTCAGATTATTTTTCTGACCCAACTAGCAGTCAAACTGATCCTACTCTAAATAAAATTATCCATGGTGGAAAATTAGAGTATAAGAATAATAAACCCTACAGATATAAAATAAATATTACTGAACACGTTACTGATTTAATAAATCTAAATGATGGGATATATTCAGAAAATATTCCACTTTCATTAGTGGTCACCTCAGACGTTTCGTTTATAAGATCTAGAAAAGCAATTCTGAAAAATGGCATTAATAAAATTTCAATACCTGAAGGATCAATATATAACCCCTTAGGAACAGTAATTTTAAATGAAAATCCCCCAGAAGGATTAAACGAAAAAAAACTAGTTTTAGAAATGAATTATACCGAATTTTAAAATTCAATCAAAGGTTTAATTTAACAATATAAAAAGCTAATATTTAGATATATAAAGTTTTTTTTTCTTGGTCTTTTTTATTTCTTTTAACTTTTTAATTGTTGACAAATCCAATTTTTTTATTTCCGGATTTTCTATGATTACAGCAAATTTTTCCTCATTTATTATTTTTTTCTTTAATTGGCCCATATTTATCATTTTTATTGAGCCTAAACTGTAAAACTGACTAGAATAAGATTTGTAATTTAGATAAAATAGTGAGTAATCACTTACTGTTTCATTTTCAACAAATTCTTTATCGCAATTATTTTGAATAGTTTCATCAAGTACTCCGGAATAAAAAACAGGTAATATTACTAAATATAATAGTGCAGATATTAATATATAATATCTTTTAAATTTAAAATCTGACCAAAAGTGGGTGATTAAAATTGCAGCTGGTACGGCAATTGGTAATGTGTAAGTATGAATTAGACTGCTTGAAAAAGTAAAAAAAACAGGAGTGAACAACATCCAACAAATTAGAAAACAAACCCATTTGCTTCTGTAAGCTTCTTTAATTATTTTTCTAAATCTACCTATTATTAAAAGAGACCATGGAAAGACAGCCATTATCGAAAATAACCATATAATTCCGTAAGGTTGTTGTTTAGCAAATCCATATAAATCTCCTTTCCACCCTGAATCAAAAAATCTTCTAAAATGTTCTCCGTAGATGAAGTAATCAATAAACCCAGGTGATTTTAATTCCATAAAATAGTACCAAGGAAATGATATTAAAAAAGTTAAAGACAAGCCACTTATAATTGGTATTTTTCTAAGTTTTTTTAATTCTTCTTTGTAGATTAATAGCCAGATTAAAATTGGTGGAATAGTTAATATTAAAATTATGGGCCCTTTCGATAAAAGTCCCAGTCCAATTCCTATAAATAAACCATACCACCATCCGGATCTAGATTCTTTACCAACTGCTTCCCAAAAAGAAAGCATAACAAGAATTATTGAAAAATTTAATATTGTATCTGTTGAAACTACACCTGCATGCAAATAAAATTCTGGCATCAATAACAGTATTAAAGGGGTTAGAAGAAAGATTTTATTTTCAATTTTATCATATTTAGAGATAAATAAAATAATTATCATAGTTGTAATTAAATAAGGAAGCCTTATATAAAACTCATGCAATCTAAAAGCTTTAATTGAAATAGCGGTAAGCCAAGTAGAAAGTGGGGGTTTCGCCCAAAATGGAACATTATAGTCAATTTGTAACAATATCCAGTTATTGGTTTCGACCATAATTCTGGCTATTTCGGCATATCTAGCTTCGGTTTTATCCATTAACGGGAGCAAATAATTTATTATTCCTCTATTAGCAATTAATACAATTAAAAAAAAGACAACCCACAACTTATTTCTGTATTTAAAAAAACGGGAATCCATTATTTGTACTTTTTTTTGAGTATAAAAAGGTCTAAAATAATCCTTGGGGCATGTATAAATTTTACTCTTGAATCCTCAGTGTCAATCCAACTTTTTAAAGGCACTTCTCTTGAAATTTCTAAAAACTTATTCTTACCATAAAAATTTAAGAGTCTTAAAAATATTTCAACGTCAAACAGCCATCTAGATAAAAAAGTTTTTTCGAACGACAGTTTTACCAAATTTTGATCTATTATTTTACATCCACATTGCGTGTCATAAATTGAGACTCCTATAATTGAAGATATAATAGTTGCTATACATCTTCCTATTATAAAACGATGAAATTTTCTTTTAATAACATTGCTTGATTTGGGGATTCTCGAACCAAACACAAATTTTATTTTATCATTTATTTTTTTAGACAATAATTTGCATTCTTCAAGTGAAGTTGATAAGTCGGCATCTAGGTAAGCCAGATTTCCAGTCATATTTTGATTAACTGCATATAAAAATCCGTCACGTACAGCATTTCCTTTTCCTTTATTTTTTTCATAAGATAAAATTTTTATCTGTTGGGGAAGTTTATTGGATAGTTTTCTTAATAAGTTTTTTGTGTTGTCAGTAGAACCGTCATCTACAAAAATTATTTTGACTTTCTTATTTAGTTTCAAAAAGTCTAAATATTTATTAACGGGCAGCCTCATTGATTCATTGTAGCAAGGGATAATAATATTCAAAGACATCTTACTTCACTATTATAGATAAATTTAACTAAACAAAAAATGTATAATTATTAAACTACCCAAAAGCAAATAACCTAAATTTCTGATTAATTTAGAACTAGGATAAAACAAACTTTTAATATTTTTTACTTTTCTTTCACTAAAAAAGATTGACAAAATCAATAAAGATATAATTACAGTAAAAGCTCGCAAGAAGTAATTTAATTCTGGAACAAGTTTTTCAATTGCCAAGTTAAGAGGAATACTTAAAACCAGTAGGCAAAAAATTATTTTTTTGTTTGGTTTTATTAGTAAAACTGATGTGCAAATCAACAAAACTATACCACAATTTATATAGTATCTCAAGTTGTTTAAAAAATGCGTAAATGCGATCTGAGGTTTGTCAAGTTTTAAATAAAGTAAATATATTCCAACTGTTAGTCCAACACAAAGTGCAATTATAATTGATTTTCTTCCAACAATTATTTTTTCTTTATCAGTTGCAGACTTATTTATATATTTAGAATAAATATCCGTTGACCACATTGTTGCAATTGAGTTTAGAGTAGAATCTAGAGTACTCATTAAAGAAGCAAATAGACCACAAAGAATAATACCTTTAAATCCAACAGGCAATAGGTTTTTTACAATGTAGGGGAAAGCCAAATCAGGATCTTGAAGATCTTCTCCTAAGATTCCATATAATGCAATACCGGGCAGAACTATAATTGCAGCCATAAAATACTTTAATAATCCACCTGCTAATAACCCTATTTGAGCATGTTTTAAATTTCTTGCTGCTATTGCCCGTTGCATTATGGTTTGATTTGCACACCAATAATTTATATTAAGAAAAAATAATCCTAAAAGGTGTGTCCACGGCAAAGTTGGGTGGTTGGCACTAAGATGGAGGTGCATTTTTTCTCCTGTCTTTTCGTATAACTGTTCTATTCCCCCCAAATTTGATATAGATACATAAAAAACTATTATTCCACCAATTATAATTATAATGAATTGAATTATATCTGTTTTTACTACAGCATTTAAACCCCCTAGGTAAGTGTAAAATCCAGAGATTACCCCTAAGACTATAATTAAATAGGTAATTCTCTCAAATTTATTTTGAACAAAAGGCTCTAGAAGGTCGTCAAAAACAACTTCTGTTGCATATGCCCCCCAAAAAAGAGCTGCACCAAGTGTAATAGTTGAAAAAAGTGATATGTTCGCTATAGAGTAAAATAATGCAATCTTCTTTCCAAGTCTTTTCTCAATAAACTCGGTTATAGTAAAAACTTTTTCTTTTAAATAAAAAGGAACAAAAATAAATGCTCCAATCAATATTCCTTGAATAGCATTAATTTCTAGATTCGCTTGTGCAAGACCAAATATATAAGCGGAGCCCATCATCCCTAACAATTGATATCCCTGGATATTTGTTGCAATTGTTGATATTGCTACCGAATACCATGGAAGGTTTCTTGAGCTTAGAAAATATTGGCTAGCACTTACCTCGTTGCTTAATCTTCCCTTTAAGGCAAATGAGATTACAATGAAAAAATAAAAAATTACTACAAATAAATCAAACATACTATTTCCTTGGTCCTTCGCTAAGAGGCGAATTAGATTTTATTTTAGGGAACCTTCCTAATTGTTTTGACAAATAAACATTATTAAAGTGAGGCAAAACATAATTTCCAAATATTTTACACTCTTTATTGTGAGGATACCCAGATAAAATAAAAGAGTCTATACCCATATCGATATAACTCTTTATCTTTGAAGTAATTTGATCGGGATTTCCAACCAAAGCTGCTCCACAACCAGATCTAGCTAAACCTATCCCTGTCCACAAATTTGGTTCAGCAAAAAAGTCTTGATCTGATTGTAATCTTAAATTGTTTTGAATTGAAACACCCAATGATTTTGAATCTAATGCTCGGTTTTTTATATTTTCTCCTTTCATCAAATCTAGCTTAGAAATTAACCCTCGAGCATAAGCCCTTGCTTCATCTTCAGTTTCTCTTACAATTGCATGTATTCTTAGACCAAATTTTATCGACCTTCCATACCTCATAGCTTTATTCTTGACTTTTTTGATTAATTCATTTAAATTTTCTTCTTTGTCTGGCCACATTAAATAAACGTCACAAAATTCAGCACAGAGTTCGATTCCATCATCTGAATATCCTCCGAAATAAAGAAGCGGACCGCCGTTAATTTGGTATGGTTTTGCAGGGTCTGAAGGAAGTTTAAAAGAATAATATTCACCTTCATATTCCACAAAATCTTTTGACCAAAACAATTTTAAAATTTGGATAACTTCTCTAGATCTTTCATATCGCTTTTTTGATTCTAAATTCTCTCCTGGAAGATTTGACGAAATAATATTAAGAGTTAATCTTCCTTTAACCATATGATCAATTGTGGCAATAGTTCGAGCAAGCATCGGAGGGTAAATTTCACCACACCTCACAGCAGGAAGAAAATTTATATTCTTTGTTAGGTTTGACATTGCAGCCACGAATGAAAGAGAATCCTGGCCAACTTGGAAAGAAGATGGGCATAAGACATTCTTATATCCTAGTTTGTCTGCCGTTTGAACTATTTTACAAGTGTTCTCCCAAGAACTTTTATACAACGGATTTCTATTACCAAGAAAATCGTCATCTCCGTCACAAATGGGGGCAAACCAAGAAATTTCAGCAGATTTTTTTAAAGACATGAAATTAATTATTAAATTATATAAAATTAACAAGGGAAGTTAACTTGTATCCAATTAAAATTAAAACAATACCAGCTATACCTTGTATTAAAGTCCCCGTTGTATGGTATTTCAAGGCTTTCTTAGCTGAAATCCCAGTCATTTC
>CENJ01107181.1_pt1 | contig 10901 bp, 10 predicted proteins | sample 356161 | NCBI WGS metagenome assembly CENJ01 (sample SAMEA2619531, study PRJEB7988) | marine metagenome | biome: marine biome (ENVO:00000447); feature: surface water layer (ENVO:00002042); material: "saline water (ENVO:00002010), including plankton (ENVO:xxxxxxxx)" | depth 5 m
ATGAAACGTTTGTTGCCTGACGACGAGTCCAGTCTCATCCACAATATCCTTCAGAGCCTTGATGACGACCAGGCTCAAGAGATTCTAACCATAGACCTGCGCGGAAAGACGGCTTTTGCTGACTATATGGTGGTGGCTTCAGGCCGCTCACAACGTCATGTAGGTGCAGTTGCCGATCACCTCCTGAGAAGTTTGAAAGGCCGTGGCCTGAAGAATATTCAGGTTGAAGGGCTACCGAATTGCGACTGGGTGTTGGTAGATGCAGGGGATGTTGTGGTTCACATTTTCAGACCTGAAGTCAGAGATTTCTATAATCTGGAAAAAATGTGGGATGTAGATATTCCTAATGAGACAGCCGTTACCTGAATAAATGCGCCTCATTATAAGTGCCATTGGCCTACTCAAAAAAGGCCCCGAGTCTGACCTCGTTGCTGATTATCTCAAAAGATTACGCGGGCCAGCCAAGCAAATCGGCATTTCGCAAGTAGAAATTCTCGAAGCCAAAGAACGCTCCACTAGCGCTGGTGGGAGTGATAATAAAAAAAATCTGGAAGCCGAACTTCTCATCTCACAATTACCAAGTGATAGAAAACTCATTGCACTTGATGAGCTTGGCAGGCATATGACCAGCCGCGAACTGGCAAGTTTAGTGCAAAACAATCTCGACCAAGGTGTGCAAAATCTTTGCTTTGTTATTGGCGGCGCTGACGGTTTGTCCGAAACTGTGCTTGAATTGGCAGATGACAAAATATGCCTGGGTAAAATGACATGGCCGCATCAACTTGTTCGTGTCATGTTGATTGAGCAATTGTGGCGTTGTGTATCTATTTTGACCAATCACCCCTATCACAGGGATTAAAGTCCCCTTGGAGCCTGTTTTGAAACCAAACGTGATTACAGTATTTATTTTATTCAGCTTATGCGGTGCCTTTACTGCGACGGATGTGGTTTTGCATCAGGCCGTAGCCCAGACCAAAGAAAAACGCCAATTAAAGAACCTCGAAAAAGAAATAAAAGAGCGAGATAAAAAAAGAGTAGAACTGGAAAAACAGGCAGAGCAAATTGCGACACAACGACGGAAACTGCAGTTAAATATGATTTTCATAGCCGAGCAAATAAGGGCTAATGAACAAAGACAAATCAAGATTAACAAAAAGCTGGAGGCACTTTTAACCACACAAGCTGATTTGCTTGCCGCTCTAAATAAGGATCGCGTCAATCTCTCTCAATCTTTAGCTGCTCTGCAACGCTTTGAGAAATCTACCCCACCTGCGCTCGCAGTCAGACCTGACGACGCGCTTGAGGGTATTCGCGGCGCACTCGCAATGGCAAGTATAGTGCCAAGCCTTAAACAAAAAGTAGATGAAATCCACGCAAGACTTGATGAGTTATCTGCCATTCGTCGCCAGATTGTCAAACGCCAAGAAGAACTGGATGATGCTCTGGCAAAAGCCGAAAGTGATCGCGCTAAACTTGATGCGCTTGTGGCAGAAAAACAACAAGCTGAAGTCGCACGCCGTCAGGAAGCGGCACGCGAACAAGCCGCAATAAAACAACTGGCCGCCAAGGCGAAAAACCTTAAGGATCTGGTTACCAAACTGGAGAAACGCCGTGCCAAACAGCATAATCAGATTAAAGGTTTCTCTCGCACCAGAGGTAAGCTTCCCCTGCCAGTTTCCGGGAAGTTACTCTCCAGACCGGAGACCATCCGTAAAAACACTGAATCAGGGCGTGAGGGTGCCTATATTCTTACACGCGCTCAAACACTTGTAACTGCGCCTTATGACGCGCAAGTACTCTATGCAGGGCCTTTCCGCGATTATGGGAATATGCTCATTCTTGGAGTCGGCAAAAACTATCATTTGCTTTTTGCCGGTCTGAGCGTGATTTCAGTAGATGTTGGTCAAGTCATTCTAGCCGGAGAACCCGTCGGGCAAATTATCCCGGAACCCCTTACAAATACGCCAAAAACGCTATATATGGAAATAAGGTATAAAGGTCAGCCTCAAGATGCGCTTTCATGGTATAGATAAACATGAAATCAGGTGGCTTCGGCTGATTGGTTTAGTTGAAAATAGGTCACATAATATAGATATGAAACGCACTCCCTCCTTAGTCACTTTAACAATTTTACTGACATTCCTGCTCACGCCAATTCTTAGCATTAAGGCGATGGCAGAGGATGCTCAATCTGCGACCAGCACCAAATCTGAGTCAGAAAATCTATATGAACAGCTAAAAATATTTGGCGGCGTTCTTGAGAAAGTACAGCGTGAATATGTTGATGAGCCTGAGAATCGCGAGCTGATTGAAGCCGCGATGATTGGCATGTTGCAATCACTTGACCCGCATTCTGCCTATATGCCGCCGAAAAACTTTGAGGATATGAAAGTTCAAACCAAAGGTGAATTTGGCGGGCTTGGCATTGAAGTTACAATGGAAAGAGGTCTGGTAAAAGTTGTTGCCCCGATTGCTGACACGCCAGCAGAACGGGCAGGCATTCTTACAAACGACCTTATCGCCCGTTTGGACGGAGAGGACGTTCTTGGCCTCACTCTCTCAGAGGCCGTTGATATAATGCGCGGCAAGATTGGAACTAAGATTACATTAACGGTCCTGCGTGAAGGGGAAGAAGATCCACTCGAAATTGATATTATTCGCGACATTATCGAAATTAAGGCTGTACGTTATCGTGCTGAAGGACCGGACGGTCAGATTGCCTATATTCGGCTAACGACCTTTAATGAAAACACCACCAAAAACCTCCGCAAGGCCATGTCAGAACTTTCTGCCTCTGCAGGTAACGGAAAATTCGCGGGCTATATTCTGGATTTGCGAAATAACCCCGGCGGCTTATTGGGTGAAGCGGTAAAGGTTTCCGACAGTTTCCTCAGTCAGGGTGAGATTGTATCCACCCGTGCGCGCAAAGCCGAAGACAATATACGTTTTAATGCGCGACGGGGAGATATGTCCAAAGGCGCGCCGGTACTGGTTTTAATAAATGGCGGTTCGGCCTCTGCATCTGAAATTGTTGCTGGAGCTTTGCAGGATCATCACCGTGCTTTGGTTGTCGGCACTCAGAGTTTTGGTAAAGGGTCTGTTCAGACCGTCATTCCCTTGCCCAATGATGGGGCATTAAGACTGACGACAGCGCGCTATTTTACCCCCTCAGGACGCTCCATTCAGGCTTTAGGTGTGACACCTGATGTTATTATTGATCAGGAACTCCCAGAGGATATGAAAGCCCGCCCCAGACGAAGCGAAGCAACTTTAAGAGGCCATCTCAGTAGCAGTCCCGGAAATGATAAAGAAAATCCGGAGACAAAAACAGATAATGCTAAAGATAATGCTACAGATAATGCTGGTTTGGGCATAGATGATGAGGGCAAAACTGATGCAGAAGAAAAAAATAAAGATAATGCAGACGACAAAGCTAAAGACAAAACCAAAGAAAAAGGGAAATCTTTTGCATATGTTCCTCGCGAACTTGAAAAAGACATACAACTCCAGAAAGCCATTGAAATTATGCTGGCTATGGATGCCTCAAGACAACGTCTGCTAGAGAACTGATAAATGTCACAAGTGGACACCACTCTGCCTTACCGCCCTTGTGTCGGTATCATTCTGATTAATAGCGACGGGCTGGTTTGGTCAGGGCACCGCGTGATGGGTGATCTGCCCCCAGATGCCCCGCGGTGGCAATTACCACAAGGCGGTATTGATGCAGGTGAAATTCCTGAAACTGCCGCCCGACGCGAGTTGGCAGAAGAAACTGGGGTTACCAAAGCACATGTAATTTATGAAATGCCGGGGTGGCTTACCTATGATTTGCCCCCAGAGCTTATCGGCAAAGCATTAAAAGGCCGCTTTCGCGGTCAGCGACAAAAATGGTTTGCTATGCAATTTGAAGGCACAGACGAAGATATTAATATCTTGGCCACAGAGCATCAGGAATTTGACGACTGGACATGGCGACATCTTGCTGAGTGCCCCGACATGGTGGTGGATTTCAAACGCGATATCTATTTAAGCATTACAGCACAGTTTGCCCCTTTTGTTGCATCCGGCAACGGACAGGCTTAAAAAGGCTGCATGCCTAATTCAACTTTACCGATTATAGATATTTCCCTGTCTACAGGGGACCATGACGCGAAAAAGAAAAAAATCGCGTCAGATATCGATAATGCGGCATGTCAATACGGGTTTTTTTATCTCACCGGTTATCAAATTCCAGAACAACTTATTGCTGACTGTTTTAAGGCCGCCGAAGCGTTTTTTGACCTTACCACCGCTGAGAAGGATAAAATTGCTATTGAAAATTCTCCCTGTCATCGGGGGTGGTATGCGTTGGGCGGTGAAGTTCTCGACCCGATTCATCAACAGGAAGGGGATATTAAAGAGGGTCTTAAAATCGGCAATGACTTGCCTCTCACCCACCCGCTCGTGACAAAAGGCATTCCACTTCACGGCCCAAATCAATGGCCAGAAACAGATTTCAAGACACTTCCAGCTATGGACTCTTATTTATGGAAAAAGACCATGCTGACAACTTATAAGCATTTTTGTGAAACCGGGCTCGAGGTGATGCAGTATTTCGCCATGGCGTTAAATCTTAAGACTGATTATTTTGATTACTGGCTCACCCGCCCACAATCCGAAACAATGTCAACGCTCAGCCCTATTCGCTATCCTCCGCTTGACCAAGCTGAGACTGTATTGAGCGCAGGCGCACATACGGATTTTGGGTGCCTGACCTTGCTTGCTCAAGATGACAATGAGGGCCTCGAAATCGCTATGCCGGACGGCACATGGTTAAGTGTACCCCCTATTGAAAACACACTTATTGTGAATATTGGGGACATGCTGGCGTTTTGGTCCGGGGGAAAATATCGCTCAACTCTTCACAAAGTGAGCAACCGAAGCGGCCGAACACGGCATAGTTTAGCCTTTTTTTACGACCCAGCTTATAATACGCCGTTAACAAATTTAACAAATAGTCTTACTGAACAAAATGAAACAGGCAGTGAGGTCAAAACCGCTTTAGATCACCTGTTGCAAAAAATAGGGGATAGCTTTAGCTACCAACAAAAATAGGCACTTCTTAAATGAAAAAATTCACCTTACTTCTTTCCTGCATTGACCGCCCGGGTATTGTTGCCGCTGTAAGCTCATTTCTTCATCACACCGGTTTGAATATTCTTGAAAGCAATCAATTTGGTGATCTCAAAACCGGACGCTTCTTCATGCGCGTCGCTTTCACGACGGCAGATCCGACAGTCGATGTTAAACAGATGGAGTTACAGGAGAAATTTAAAGAAATTTCTGAACAATTTGAGATGGACTGGCAGTTGTTTGATATGAACATCAACACGCCAGCAATAATAATGGTCTCAAAATTCGACCATTGTCTTGTTGATTTGTTATATCGCTGCCGCATAGGCACATTAAAAATGGATATTACTGCTGTTGTATCCAATCACGATACTGCCCGTGAACTTGTTGACCGTGAAGGTATTCCCTTCCACCATATTCCGGTTTCCACCGACACAAAACAGGATGCAGAGGCGCAAATCAGCAAAATCATTGCGGAGACTGGTGCTGAATTAGTAATCCTTGCCAGATATATGCAAATTCTTTCACCGGAAATGGCAAATAGCTATCCAGGGCAGATAATCAATATCCATCATTCATTCCTGCCCAGCTTTAAAGGAGCTGAGCCATATAGTCAGGCTTATCACCGCGGCGTTAAAATGATTGGTGCAACCGCACATTATGTAACCCCAAATCTTGATGAGGGGCCAATTATCGCGCAACAGGTTGTGCCGGTCAGGCATGATATGTCTGTTGAAGATATGATTGGTGCAGGTCAAGAGATTGAGCAAAGCGTCATGGCAAAGGCCATACGCGCTCACACCGAACATCGTATTCTATTGAATGAAGGTAAAACCGTCGTTTTTGACTAGAATGAAGTTCACAAAGGAACGAGGATTTATTGGATTTCTTCTAGAACTCTCAAGATGCTCTCGGCTTCAGCTTTTTTCTGTTCATCAGTTTCAGCCTCAACACGGCTCCTCGCCTCAGTAACCGCGTCTTGCAAAGCGTCTTTATCGTCGCCATCCACAGCAAGAGCTTGCTCGGCTAAAATGGTCAAACCGTCCGGCGTCACATCAGCGAAACCGCCTTGAACAAAATAACGCGTGGTTGTTCCACCATCTTCGACAAGTACAATGCCTGGACGCAACACCGACATCATAGGGCTGTGATTGGCAAGTACCCCAAAATCACCTTCACTTCCCGGCACGGTGACTACGTCAACCTCTGCGGAAAAGAGATGCTTCTCTGGAGACACCATATCGAATGTAAGACGTTCGCTCATAATGCTTATGCAGCCTCTGCAGCAAGTTTTTCAGCTTTAGCAATTGCTTCATCAATTGTGCCGACCATGTAGAACGCAGCTTCTGGCAAGTGGTCATAATCACCGGCACACAGACCTTTAAAACCTTTAATAGTCTCAGCAAGATCAACCAGCACACCCGGCGACCCTGTAAAGATTTCAGCAACATGGAAAGGTTGTGACAAGAAGCGCTCAATTTTACGCGCACGTGACACGACTTGCTTATCCTCTTCAGACAGCTCATCCATACCCAAAATAGCAATAATGTCCTGAAGGGCTTTATAACGCTGAAGAATTTCCTGAACCTCACGGGCAACACCGTAATGTTCATCACCGACAATGCGCGGCTCCATAATTCTGGAAGTCGAGTCCAACGGGTCCACAGCAGGATAGATACCTTTTTCAGCAATGGAGCGGGACAAAACAGTCGTCGCATCCAAGTGAGCAAAAGATGTAGCCGGTGCAGGGTCAGTCAAGTCATCCGCAGGCACATAAATCGCCTGAACGGAAGTAATGGACCCTTTAGTTGTTGTCGTAATACGCTCCTGCATAGCACCCATATCCGTTGCCAGTGTCGGTTGATAACCCACAGCAGATGGAATACGGCCCAGCAGAGCTGACACTTCAGAGCCGGCCTGCGTAAAGCGGAAAATATTATCAACAAAGAATAGAACATCCTGACCTTCATCACGGAAATGTTCTGCAACAGTCAAACCTGTCAGCGCAACACGGGCACGGGCACCGGGAGGTTCATTCATTTGACCATAAACCAGCGCACATTTTGAACCTTCGCCGCCCTTTTCAACATTCACGCCGGACTCAATCATTTCCCAGTAAAGGTCGTTACCCTCACGGGTACGTTCACCAACACCGGCGAAAACAGAATAACCACCATGCGCTTTCGCAACATTGTTAATCAGTTCCATAATCAAAACGGTCTTGCCAACACCGGCACCACCGAATAAGCCAATTTTACCACCCTTGGCATAAGGCGCAAGCAGGTCAACAACCTTAATACCGGTCACAAGCATTTCAGACTCTGTGGACTGCTCAATGAATTCAGGGGCTTCTTGGTGAATGGCACGTGTTTGTTCTGAATTGATATCTCCGGCTTCATCAACTGGTTCGCCGATAACATTCATAATGCGACCCAAAGTATTTGCACCGACCGGCACCATAATTGGATTGCCTGTATCCAAAACTTCCTGACCGCGCACAAGACCTTCAGTCGAGTCCATGGCAATAGTTCGCACAGTGCGCTCTCCAAGGTGCTGGGCAACTTCAAGAACAAGCCTTGTATCGCCGATTTTTGTTTCAAGACTGTTCAGAATTTCAGGCAGGGCCGCATCAAATCTGACGTCCACAACCGCGCCGATTACCTGGGTTACTTTGCCTACAGCTTGTGTATCATTTGCCATTTTATTCATCCTCAGATGGTTTCATTAAGTTGGTTCAGTTAGGAGCAGCTATAGTGCTTCTGCTCCAGATATAATTTCAATCAATTCCTTGGTGATTTGTGCCTGTCTTGACCTGTTATAGGTAATTGTAAGGCTATCAATCATTTCGCCAGCATTACGTGTGGCGTTATCCATGGCGCTCATACGCGCACCTTGTTCACTGGCAGCATTTTCCAACAGAGCCCGCAAAATTTGGATAGAAATATTACGTGGTAGAAGTGCATCCAGAATTTCTGTCTCTTCCGGCTCGTAATCATAAGCCGCTCCGCCCAAATCAAGCGTAGAGCTTTCATCAAGATGAGCGGGGATAATCTGCAATTCTTTGGGGTTTTGCGTAATGACATTCACAAATTCAGAATAGTAAAGCGAACATACGTCAAAAGCTTCAGTTTCAAAAAGCGCCAAAATTTGCGTTGCGACTTCTTGAGCCTGTTCAAAACCAACAGATTTCAGTCCTTGATAGGTAACTGTTTCAAGCATGTCGTCTTCAAAATCACGCTTAAGCAAATCACCGCCTTTACGACCGACACACAGAATTTTAACTGTTTTTCCCTCAGCTTTAAGGGCTAGGGCACGCTCTTTCGCCAATTTTGAAATTGAAGCGTTAAACCCGCCGCATAAACCTCGTTCAGCCGTAGCGACAACCAATAAATGCGTGTCTTCTTTTCCAGTACCCGAGAGAAGCGCAGGTGCACCATCCTGACCGGCAACACCGGCAGCAAGATTGGCAAGCACGAGGCTCATACGCTCGGCGTAAGGACGAGCTGCCTCGGCAGCCTCTTGGGCACGGCGAAGCTTGGAAGCCGCAACCATTTGCATGGCACGGGTGATTTTTTGCGTTGCCTTAACGCTTGAAATCCTGTTCCGAAGTTCTTTTAAAGACGCCATCTGCTCTTCTTTTTCCTAAAATCGTTCAATCAGGCAGCAAACTTAGCCGCGAAACCTTCAATGACAGATTTAAGCTTAGCCTCTGTATCATCAGAGAGAGCTTTTTCAGTCCGAATGGTTGAGAGCATGTCGCTTTCTTTTGTATGAACATGCGAAAGCAATTCCTGCTCAAAACGTCCGACGGAGGCGACAGGCAAATCATCCAGATAGCCATTCACACCCGCATAAATCACGACAACTTGTTCTTCAGCTTGAAGCGGCGAGAACTGACCTTGTTTCAGCAATTCTGTCAGTTTGGCACCACGATTAAGCAAGCGTTGTGTCGCCGCATCAAGATCGGAGCCGAACTGAGCAAAAGCGGCCATTTCACGATATTGCGCCAACTCACCCTTAATCTTACCAGCGACCTGTTTCATCGCTTTAATCTGCGCCGCAGACCCCACACGCGAAACAGAAAGACCAACATTCACCGCAGGGCGAATACCTTGATAAAACAGGTCTGTTTCAAGGAAAATCTGACCATCTGTAATTGAAATAACATTGGTTGGGATATATGCGGAAACGTCATTAGCCTGGGTTTCAATAATCGGCAACGCCGTCATGGAACCTGAGCCAAATTCATCATTCATTTTCGCGGCACGCTCGAGAAGACGGGAGTGCAGGAAGAAAACATCACCCGGATAGGCCTCACGACCCGGTGGACGACGCAGCAACAGAGACATTTGTCTGTAGGCAACAGCCTGTTTTGACAAATCATCATAGGTAATCATGGCATGCATGCCATTATCCCTGAAATATTCAGCCATGGTGCAACCCGCAAACGGCGCAAGATATTGCAGCGGGGCAGCTTCTGAGGCCGTCGCGGCAACAACGATTGAATATTTTAGGGCATCATTTTCTTCGAGCGTCTTCACAATTTGAGCAACTGTCGAACGCTTTTGCCCGATAGCGACATAAACACAGTAAAGCTTGGCGCTTTCATCATCGCCTTCATTAACGGCACGCTGGTTCAAAATCGCATCAATAGCAATGGCTGTTTTACCTGTTTGGCGGTCACCAATAATCAATTCGCGTTGACCGCGCCCGATTGGAATAAGCGCATCAACAGCTTTAAGACCTGTCTGCATTGGCTCATGGACAGATTTACGCGGGATAATACCCGGCGCCTTAACATCCACTTTGCGGTTTTCAGTGGCGTTAATTGGTCCTTTGCCATCCAGCGGATTGCCCAGCGGATCAACCACACGACCAAGAAGCTCTTTACCGACCGGTACAGACACAATATCGCCTGTCCGTTTCACGGTATCACCCTCACGGATATCGCGGTCAGAACCGAAAATCACGACACCAACATTATCTTCTTCAAGGTTAAGCGCCATGCCACGAATTCCCCCGGGGAATTCTACCATCTCACCGGCCTGAACATTATCCAGACCATAAATTCTTGCAATACCATCACCGACAGAAAGAACCTGTCCGATCTCAGAAACCTCAGACTTATTGTCGAAGTCCTTAATTTGCTGTTTTAGGATGGAAGTTATTTCGGATGCTTTAATGTCCATTATCCCGCCTCATTCATGGCTTGTTTCAATGTAAAAAGTTTAGTTCGTAGAGAGTCATCAATCATTCGACTACCGACACGCACAATCATACCTGCAAGTAATGTCTGATCGACTTCGGAAATGACACTGATGTCCTGCCCGAATTTATTTTTAAGCTGCTGTTTTAATTCATTTTCATGCTGCTCTGAAAGCTTGCTCGCCGTCGTCACATGAGCTGTCATTTCACCGCGCGCTTTAGCTTCCAATGCTTTGAAAGCTCTGCAAATATCTTGTAACAGAAAAGCGCGTCGGTTTTTGACAACGAGCACAGCAAAGTTTGCCACAGTTTGACCAATTGAGGCTTTCGAAAAAATTTCTACCAGAGCATTTTCTTTATCTTCAACAGAAATTACGGGGCTTACAAGCATATCCCCGAAGCTTTCATCAACTCCAAAAAGTCCTGAGAGAACATCCATTGAATTGCTGATATCCGTCTGGTCGGGGTCGGGAACTTCCTGCATAAGTTCAAAAAGCGCAGAGGCGTAACGACCGGAAAGACCCGAAACGGAACCCACAAAATCTGATTTGGATGACTCAACACTGGAAGAACTCATATCAGAA
>CENJ01063439.1_pt1 | contig 10897 bp, 8 predicted proteins | sample 356161 | NCBI WGS metagenome assembly CENJ01 (sample SAMEA2619531, study PRJEB7988) | marine metagenome | biome: marine biome (ENVO:00000447); feature: surface water layer (ENVO:00002042); material: "saline water (ENVO:00002010), including plankton (ENVO:xxxxxxxx)" | depth 5 m
ATTTTACTTCTTGAGGTGTGTTTTAACCTTCTAATGGCTTTTTCTTTGATCTGCCTTACCCGTTCTCGAGTCAAGTCAAAAGTCTCGCCTATTTCTTCCAATGTCATTGCATGTTGATTGCCTAAACCGAAATAAAGCCTAACTACATCTGCCTCTCTTGGAGTCAGCGTTTCTAGTGCTCTTTCGATCTCAGTTCTAAGCGATTCATGTAAAAGAGTTTTATCAGGATTGGGCGACTCTCCACTATTCAATACATCATATAGGTTGGAGTCTTCACCTTCTACTAGGGGAGCATCCATAGATACGTGCCTACCTGAGTTTTTCAAAGACTCTTTTACATCATTGATGGTCATGTCAAGCTCTTTAGCGATTTCCTCCGCTGAAGGAGCTCTTTCATGGGCTTGCTCTAAAAATGCATAGGTTTTATTGATTTTATTGATGGATCCAATTTTATTGAGCGGCAAGCGGACAATTCGTGACTGTTCCGCTAGTGCTTGTAAAATAGATTGGCGAATCCACCATACCGCATAGGAAATAAACTTAAATCCACGAGTTTCGTCAAAACGTTGAGCTGCTTTAATCAAACCTAGGTTTCCTTCGTTGATTAAGTCAGGTAAGGTTAAACCTTGATTTTGATATTGCTTGGCAACCGAAACAACAAAACGGAGGTTGGCTTTGGTCAATTTTTCCAAAGCAATCTGATCTCCTGCTTTTATACGTTGTGCTAGTTCGACTTCCTCTTCGGCAGTTATCAAATCTACCTTTCCAATTTCTTGAAGGTATTTATCCAAAGAAGCAGTTTCTCTATTAGTAACCTGCTTTGTTATTTTAAGCTGTCTCATGAATTAGTTATAAGTTTATATTTTCTTATACGTTAAAAAAACAATAATGTTTCAATCAGCTTGAATTTTTATCCTTTTGACTTATCATTTCGATCTGATCTGTCCCTTCTTTCAGGTCTGTCTTTTCGTTGAGGTCTATCTGAACGTTCGGGCCTTGGGAGCAATGCTTTTCTTGAAACCCGCGGCTTTCTTGTTTTAGGATCAATTCCAAAATATTTGACATCAAAAGTATCACCAAGATTTATTTCATCGGTCACTTTGTCAATTCTATCCCAAGAAACTTCAGAAATATGAAGTAAAATCTCATTACCAGGAACAAATTCAACAACTGCTCCAAAGTCTAATATTTTGATAACCGATACATTGTAAATCTCTCCAACTTCTGGCTTAAATGTTATATTGTTAATCTTTTCAATAGCTGCATCAATTTTTTCTTGATTAACACCAAGAATTTCAATTACTCCAACATCTCCCTCTTCCTCAATGACAATGGTTGTATCAGTTTCTTTTTGCATTTCCTGAATTACTTTACCACCAGGACCAATTACTGCTCCAATGAATTCATTAGGGATCGTTAAGCTTACCATTTTTGGTGCATGTGTTTTGACGCTATCATTTGGTTTTTCGATTGTTTCTTCAATTTTTTCTAAAATGTGAAGACGACCATCGCGAGCTTGCTTGAGCGCTTTAACTAAAATCTCATAGGACAATCCTTTTATTTTAATATCCATTTGACAAGCAGTGATACCATCCGCAGTTCCAGTCACTTTAAAATCCATGTCGCCAAGATGATCTTCATCTCCTAAAATATCACTTAAGACCGCATATCGTTCACCATCACTGATCAATCCCATAGCAATTCCTGAGACAGGCTTTTTGATTTTTATACCAGCATCCATTAATGCCATAGTTCCTGAGCAAACCGTTGCCATTGATGAGGATCCATTGGACTCTAATACTTCGCTTACTACACGAACGGTATAAGGACAATCTTCTGGGATCATGGCTTTAAGTCCTCTCTGAGCAAGGTTTCCATGACCTACTTCGCGTCTTGAAGTTCCTCTGATTGGCCTCGCTTCTCCTGTACAGAATGGTGGGAAATTGTAGTGTAAGTAAAATCTTTCTTCACCTTCATAAGAGGGCATATCAATCTGATTCGCTTCTCTTGATGTTCCTAATGTAACCGTAGCCAATGCTTGAGTTTCTCCACGAGTAAAAATAGAAGACCCATGCGTAGAGGGTAAATAATCTACTTCACACCATATTGGTCTGATTTCATCTGTTTTTCTCCCATCTAATCGAATTCCTTCGCTCAATACAACTTCTCTGACAGCTTCTTTTTGTGCTTTACTGAAATATTTTCCAATTAATGGAGCAATTTCTTCCAGTTCTTCTTCAGAAAAACTTGCTTTTATATCTTCTTTTACTTCACTAAAAGCAAGGCTTCGTTCTGCTTTTCCAGTACCTCTTTTAGCAATTTCATAGCATTTATCATAAGCAGCTTTGTGAACCTTTTGTTGAAGCTCCTCGTTCTCTTCCTCTTCGTCATACTCTCGAACCTCTTTTTTACCTACTTCTTCAGCAAGCTTAATTTGGGCTTCGATCTGAACTTTAATAGCATCATGAGCAAATTTGATGGCTTCAACCATTTCTTCTTCGCTACATTCATCCATTTCACCTTCGACCATCATTACTGAGTCAGCAGAGGCGCCAACCATTATATCAATGTCAGAAGTTTCTAATTGAGCTCGACTTGGATTAATAACCAGCTCACCGTCTACTCGAGCAACTCGAGCTTCAGATATTGCACACTCAAACGGAAAGTCACTCAATTGAATTGCTGCCGATGCGGCCAAACCTGCCAAAGCATCGGGCATTACGTTTTCATCATGAGACATCAATTGAATCATGACCTGAACTTCATTGTGATAATCTTTTGGGAAAAGGGGACGTAATACACGGTCAACTAAGCGCATGGTTAGTACTTCACCATCACTTGGGCGTGCTTCTCTTTTAAAGAAACCACCAGGGTACCTCCCTGCTGCCGCAAATTTTTCTCTGTAATCTACTGTTAGCGGTAAAAAGTCTACCTGAGCAGAATTGTAATTGGACACTACCGTACAAAGCAGCATGCAGTCTCCCATCCTAACAACAACTGAACCATGTGCCTGTTTAGCAAGTTTTCCGGTTTCAATAGTAATTGATCTTCCGTCGTTAAGAAGTATTTCTTGGGTAAATGTTTTTGGAATCATTTTTCTTTTTGTTGGTTGAAAATTTATTCTTGTTGTGTGTTGCAGCAACCAACGAAAAACTAATTCAGTAAATAGAAATGCTTTTGTAAAATATAGAAACTTATTTTCTTAAGCCCAACTCATTGATGATTGAGCGATAACGCTCAATATCTTTTGATTTAAGATAATCCAATAAGTGACGGCGCTTCCCTACTAATTTAACTAGTGAACGCTCCGTGTTAAAGTCTTTTTGGTTTTTCTTAAGGTGGTTGGATAAGTGATTGATTCGGTGAGAAAATAATGCAATTTGCCCCTCAGTTGAACCAGTGTCAGTTTCAGATTTTCCGTGTTTTTTGAAAATCTCTTTTTTAACTTCTTTGTTTAAATACATGCCAATATTATTTTAATAATTATTATGTACGATAAATTCAGGTGCAAATATAATTGTAATTCTTTGATATACAACCCGATTAGGGAATTAATCCCTTAGAGGTTGATTTAGGATTAGATCGAGATATAAATTAACGCTATCCTTAAGTTGTTTGCGATGACAAATAAAATCTAAAAAGCCTTTTTCCTTCAAAAACTCGCTCCTTTGGAAACCATCAGGAAGATCCTTTCCAGTGGTGTCTTTTACAACCCTAGGGCCTGCAAAAGCAATTAGTGCTCCGGGTTCTCCAATGTTAATGTCGCCCAACATGGCAAATGAGGCAGTAGTTCCACCAGTAGTTGGGTCTGTACAGAGGGATATGTAAGGTATCTTAGCTTCTGCTAACTGAGCTAGTTTAGCAGAGGTTTTTGCCATTTGCATTAGTGAGTTCGCAGATTCCATCATTCTTGCTCCACCTGATTTAGAAATAATCACAATAGGAAGGTGATTTTTTAATGCATAATCGATTGCTCTGGCAATTTTTTCACCTACAACAGACCCCATAGAACCTCCAATAAAAGAAAAGTCCATACAGGCGATTACTAAATCTTTACCCTTGGACTTTCCTACAGCAGTTCTGATCGCATCATTTAAACCCGACTTTTTCTGCGCATCCTTTAAACGATCGGAATACTTTTTTGAATCTTTAAATTTTAAAAAATCTTTAGATTTTAATTTTCCGTCTAGTTCTTTGAAATGATTATTATCAAATAGGATTTCAAAATATTCCTTACTTCCAATGTGAACGTGGTAGTCATCTTCGGGAGATACGTAAGCGTTGGAGGCTAACTCCTGGGTCTCTACGATCTTGCCTGTTGGTGTTTTGTACCAAAGCCCTTTGGGGATATCTTTCTTTTCCTCAGTTCGGGTTTGGATTCCTTTTTCACTTCGTTTAAACCAACTCATACGAATAGTTGTTTAATTCAAAGATATTAAAATCAATTAAGCAAGCGTGTTGATGTTGTTCAAATCCTCAAATGCCTTTTTCAATCGATTGATAAAGGTTACTTCGCCCTCTCTGAGCCATTTTCTTGGATCATAGAACTTTTTGTTTGGAACATCAATTCCTTCAGGGTTTCCGATTTGTGTCTTAAGATAATCAATGTTTCCGACCATGTAATCACGTATTCCCTCAGTAAATGCAAATTGGAGATCTGTGTCAATATTCATTTTAATAACACCATAACCGATTGATTCGCGAATCTCTTCTATTGAAGAACCTGATCCCCCGTGGAATACAAAATCTACAGTGTTTTCAGGGAGATTAAATTTTTGTGAGATGTATTCTTGAGAATTTTTAAGGATTTTGGGAGTGAGTTTCACATTCCCTGGCTTGTAAACTCCATGCACGTTACCAAAAGCAGCAGCAACAGTAAATCTGGAACTTACTTTACTCAGTTCCTCAAAAGCATAGGCAACCTCCTCTGGTTGCGTGTAAAGCTTTGAGACATCTACATCAGTATTGTCAACGCCATCTTCTTCTCCACCTGTTACCCCAAGTTCAATTTCTAGAGTCATTCCCATTTTGTCCATCCTTGCAAGGTATGTCTTACAAATTTCAATATTCTCCTCAAGTGGTTCCTCTGATAGATCAATCATGTGTGAGCTGTAAAGAGGTTTTCCGTTTTGTCGGTAAAAGACTTCTCCAGCATCTAAAAGCCCATCAATCCAAGGTAAAAGTTTTTTGGCACAGTGGTCTGTATGAAGAATTACGGTTGCACCGTAATGTTTCGCTAATTCATGAACGTGTTTAGCACCAGAAATTCCACCGGCAATAGCGGCACTCTGATTTTCATTAGACAGGCCTTTTCCGGCCATAAACTGAGATCCTCCATTTGAGAATTGAATAATGACAGGGCTATTAAGTGCAGCGGCAGTTTCCATTACACCGTTAACCGAATTACTACCAACTACGTTTACGGCGGGTAGTGCAAATGATTTTTTCTTAGCAAATTTGAATAGTTGTTGTACTTGATCTCCTGTCAGTACACCTTTAGGAAAGTTTTCACTCATTTAAAATAGGTTTACGCAACAAAAGTATCAAACTTTTTCTGTTTAAAATGGATAATTTATTCCAATATTAAAAACTGCTTCTCTAATAGAATATTTGGGTTGCCATCTTGATGATTTGGGGAGTGCTGGATTGTGTGTCTTAAACCCTGTATCTAAACGAAATACAAAAAAATCGAAATCATACCGAAGACCAAAACCTGTTCCTACTGCAATTTCTTCTAGGTCTGACAAACCATCAAATCGATAGTCTAGATCATCCACATTATCCAAAATATTCCAAATATTTCCTGCATCGACAAAAAAGGCACCATTTATTTTACCAATTAAGGGGAAGCGATATTCTAAATTAAAAGTCAACTTAAAATTTGCCTCATTAAATTCATTAGTATTGTTACTACTTCCAGGTCCTAGTCTATAGGCTCGCCAACCTCTATTATCGTTTGAACCTCCAGAAAAATAAGATCGGTTAAAGGGAATGCTGTTTGCATTTCCAAATGGAATAGCGATTCCACTAAATGCTCTAAAAGCTAAGACTGTTTTGGCAGAGATTTGCCAGTGTTTAATGTAGTTTATTTCCGTTTTGATATACTGTGAAGGGGTGACACCTGCAATTTCGTATTGTCCATTCTCATTTTTTTCTGTTCCGGATGATTCTAAAATTTCATTTAGTAAACTTCCCACCAGACTTAATTTCCATTGCAGTTGGAAAAAAGTTTCATCCAGTAAATTTTGCTGACTATTATAATTAATTCCAAAGGAAGAACCAAAAATTAGGTTATTGGTTGTCAATCGATTTTGTCTTTCTTTGACTAAATTAATATCCTGATAAGCACTGTTCTCAGGTAGTAGTGCAGTTTGATTGCTAAGGACTTCAGCAATAAAATTATTCGCACCTTGGGGGATGCTGAGGCTACCATTTTCATCAAAATTATCTTGATTAGAATTGTATTGTTTTCCAATCTCATTTAGTCTATCATAAGAGTTTCGATAAACGTTGAAGTAGTTATCGACATTTTGATTATTTATAAACTCTAAATCAATGATCTTCCAATTTAGCTTTGCCATTTTATTTGGTTCCCAGCTTAATTGATAGCCCGCTCCAAAATATTGTTTATCTAGTCCGATATTCTGTTGAAGTGTTGCATTAAAGCTTACTTCAGTTGAAGGATTCATCCTTTTAGGTATTAATCGGTCAAGATTGAAAGGAAACACAATTCTTGGGAAACGGAATCTTGTATCAGTCCCAAGTTCATACAGATTAAAAAATTGATTGTTGATTGAGGCAATATCACTTGAGGAGCCAAATGTATTTTTTAAACCAACCTCCAATACCTCTGCTCCCCGGAAAATATTCCTAATCCCGAAAGAACTACCTAGCGAAAAACCAAAGTCTTGAATATTTGAATGAGATAAATCCAAATCAAACCCCATTGAAAAACGTTCCTTTGGACTAAGAAAAATATTTGCCTCCAAGTCCTTTGTTTCCCCTATAGGTTTGAAAGTTATACTAGGATACTTAAAATTTCTTAAGTTTGAAATGTAGCGATAGGTTAATGCACGAGAGAGGTCACTGTATGGTTTGTCTTTTTCGATAAAAATAACTTCCTCAAGGGTTTTGGGTTTATATTTTAATTTCCCCTTGTAGAAAATTGTATAATCTTTAAACGCCAGACTATCGGTAAATTTAGAGAGTTGACCCATTTGCCCTGCGGTATCTAAGAAGAGGTTTATCTTTTTAACCTTATGAATTTGATAGGGTATGGTTTTTAGTGAATCATTTTCCCTTCTTTGAAGATTTGATATTTCGACTACAACAGGGATTTTAGTATCAACTCCACTACTATCAATTGCAGCAGTAAATTGTAAATTATTTTGTTGGAAGTTGTACACCCCATTATTTCTAAAAAAATTAATTAGCCGACTGCGCTCTGCCTCAAACCGATCAATCTCAAAAGGATCTCCGGTTTTAATCAATCGATTTTTAAATGTCAAATTGTAAAGCGAGTCTAAAGCAGGAGAGCTAATTTTTTTACTTATACTGTCAATTGTATATTGATCATAGGTCTGAATATCGTATTTGACTATTCCTTTTTGATTGGGTGAAAGTATCTTTTCTGCTTTGACATCTGTGTCAAAATATCCCTGATTTTTATAGTATTGTTGAAATCTTTGAATATTATTTTTAATTGATCCATCATCAATAAATACAGGGGCTTCACCGTTTTTTTTCACCCACTTATTGAAACCCGATTTGTAACGTTTAAGCTCATTAACTTGTTTTTCCGAGAGCAGATTGTCCAATCGTTTTTTTCGTTTCGACTTTCTGTATAACCAATCATCAAAAATAGAATCTGGTTGGTCACTTGCCATTTCGTGGAAGTATAACCTAAAGGGGATCCCCAATGTTTTTTTATTGGGTTTATCCACCTGTAAGAATTTAACTGGGTCGTTTATTAATTCTTCATTGTTTTTGTAGATGATATTTTTTTCGAGTAAGTATTTCTCCCCTGTAATTTCTTCAATACTCTTACATGCCTGTAGAGACAGGAATAAAAGAAACAGAATTGTTAACTTTGAAGCGCTAGTTTGGATCATACAGGAATAATAACCAAAATTACATTTTTTGAATGTTAAGCAAAAATGAACAAAAGCAAATCCGCTTATTGGGACAAAAAAAACATCGGTCCAAATTAGGGTTTTTTATTGCCGAAGGAGAGAAAATTGTGCAGGAATTAGTTCAAGAAGACTTTGAATTAGATACTATCTTTTCATCAAAAGAGATCGATTTTGCACCTTACCGACTGATTGACCAAGAGACATTAAATAAAGTTTCACACCTAAAAGCTGCCAGTAGTATTTTGGCGATTTTTAAAATACCTGGAATTATTTCAACTGAGCAAGTGTCAGACTCGTTTTCATTAGCTTTAGACTCTGTTTCTGATCCTGGAAACTTGGGGACTATCATCCGATTGTGTGATTGGTTTGGTATTAAAAACATCTACTGCAGTCCAGATACTGTGGATTGTTATAACCCCAAAGTCATTCAATCCACTATGGGATCAATTGCTAGGGTCAAATGCCACTATGTTGATTTAAAAAATCTTATTGAGCAATCTAAAGTGCCAGTTTATGGTGCCACTTTAGATGGAAGCAGTCATTATGACTTGTCTTTTGGAAAAAAAGGCATTTTAGTGATGGGCAGTGAATCTCATGGGATAAGTGCTCAGCTACTTGAAAAAATAAACCAACGTGTTACAATACCTGCCAATTTACCAGGAAAGCATGCAGAGAGTTTAAATGTAGCCACTGCTACAGCGATTCTATTGGCTGAAATTTCAAGACCTTAAGGTTTAATTTATTCAAAAGTTAAATTAATCGCAAAGCCCCTACTGAACATTTTGGAAATTGGGCCAGTCCAAGGGCTATTCTCAATATTGTCTGGAATCATCTCATTTTGCGTAGAGAAAATACCTCTAATGGATGGGGAGAATTTGAAATAAAATAAATAAAAATCAAATCCTAAACCCAATTCGTAATTTATATTTTTTCGCGTTGTTCTGAACACATTACTGAAGTTGTCATCGGTATTTTTATGGTTACTTGACAAATTGAAGTCAGTCGATACACCAGCCAGTATAAAGGGTCTGAAATTATTAATTCGCTCGGTGCTAATTTTAAGAATTAGTGGGAGGTGAATATAGGTTGATTTTACATCTCTAATTCGGTCGTCCTCTGAGTTGAATTGATTAAACTCAGGATATATCAAATCTCTTTTGGTATAATATAAGCCTGGTTCAATTCTTAAATTTAAAAACTTATTAATTCTCAAATCTCCGATCAGACCTACGTTGAATCCGGAGTTGGAAATTACCTCAATATCTTTATGACCTTCCCAATAGTAGTCCTTATCATATTGAAATTTGAAATCGTAGGAGTTAATTCCTAAAAAATAACCATAGTGAAGAAAACGTTCATCAAAATTGGGCAGATTGGTTACTTTTTCCCTCACCCGAGTAAATTGAGCAAAAGTGTCAGTTAATCCACAGACAACTAAAAGACTGCATATAAGCGGTTTGATATTACTTAGGTTTCTTTGCACAATATATCGAGGCCACACCAAAAGTTTGTGGGAGGTCTTCTACTTCTATAAACCCATTTTTTTTCAAAATATTGTTGAAGGCAATTCCGAATGGAAATGCAGCCGCAGAGTCAGATAAATACCTGTAGGCAGCTTTGTCTCTTGAAAATAGTGATCCGAGTATTGGCATAACCTTATGCGTATAGAAATAATAGAATTGACGAAATGGGAATTTTTGAGGAACTGCAGTTTCCAGTACAACCAAATCACCACCAGGCTTGAGTACCCTATGAATTTCTGAAAGTCCTTTGTCTAAATCTTCAAAATTTCTAACTCCAAAAGCAACAGTGGCTGCATCAAAGTGCTCATTTGGATAGCCCAATTTTTCACTATCCCCGATCTCCATTTTAATTTTATCGTCAAACTTTCGTTTTTTCACCTTTTCAATTCCAATATCAAGCATACCCGCCGATATGTCTACACCTATAATCTCATCAGCTTTTGTTTTTACCAATTCGATGGCTAGATCTCCTGTTCCCGTTGCAATATCCAGTATTTTTTTTGGTTTTTTGGGTAGTAAAAGGGCGACTACTTTTTTACGCCATTTGATATCTATACCCCCTGAAATTACTCTATTAAGCAAATCATAGTTCGATGAAATTCCATCGAACATATTGCGAATTTGAACTTTTTTTGTGCTTTTTTTGTCCTGATAAGGAACCACTTGTTTATTGGCCATATGCAAAGATAAAACAAATGCTTTCCTACCGATTTAATTAAAATAAAAATCCTCACCCAAAGGATTTCGTATATTTGTTTGAAGTTTTCGAACTTAAATTATGAAAATAATTATCGCAGGAGCAGGAGAAGTAGGCTTCCATCTGGCTAAGTTGCTTTCTTATGAATCTCTTGATATTACTTTAATCGATATTGATCGAGAAAGATTAAACTATGCCGAAGGGCACTTAGATATTAAGACTTTGAGAGGAAACGCGACCTCTTTGGCCTTACTTAAAGAATCCGATGTCGAACAATCCGATCTTTTTATTGCAGTAACTGCAGCGGAGTCCGTAAATATTACCATCAGTATTCTAGCAAAACAATTGGGCTCCAAAAAAACCATCGCTAGAATTTCAAACACTGAATTCATCCATGCTAACGAAAATATTAGCTTTAGCGAAATCGGTGTTGATGAATTAATTTCACCAGAGGACCTTGCTGCATCTGAGATTCAGCAACTTTTAGATCAGTCTGCATTTAGCAACAGCTATGAGTTTGAGCAAGGTGCGCTAACCATGATTGG
>CENJ01085454.1_pt1 | contig 10885 bp, 7 predicted proteins | sample 356161 | NCBI WGS metagenome assembly CENJ01 (sample SAMEA2619531, study PRJEB7988) | marine metagenome | biome: marine biome (ENVO:00000447); feature: surface water layer (ENVO:00002042); material: "saline water (ENVO:00002010), including plankton (ENVO:xxxxxxxx)" | depth 5 m
GAAAAAGTAAAAATATTAAACTATATATTCTACGATATACACAAATTCAAAGGGAACACTGAGGATTATCATAATCCGAAAAACTCATTTATTTATAATGTTTTAGAAAGCAAAACAGGCAACCCTATCCTCATGGCCTGTGTATACAGTATCGTAGCCCAAAAACTACATATTCCAATTTATGGGATTAATTTACCTCAGCATTTCATTTTAGGTTATGTAAAACCAGAAATCGAAAAACCACATGTAAAGGCTAAATACAATAGTCCATACACTTTAAAAGAAAACGCGGGCAAAACTGCTATGTTTTACATTAACCCATTTAATAAAGGATTGGTTTTTTCTAGAGAAAATGTAAAATCGTTTCTTGACCAGTTGAAAATTGAGCATAACGAATATTTCTATACCACCTGTTCACATGTTGAGATTTTGAAAAGAGTGGTAAGAAATCTAATTTATGCTTACGAAAAACAGACCAATCGCACTGAAGTACACCAATTGGATAAAATGATGGACATATTAAATGATGTCAACAATGACTGAAGAAAACTATCTCCACGTCAACAAAGACCTTTGGAACAATCGAGTTAAAGGACATTATAGTTCGGATTTTTATGATATAAAAAAATTTAAAAAAACTAGAAATTCTTTAAATTCTATTGAACTAGATCTGCTTGGCGACTTAACTGGAAAAAACATTTTACACCTTCAATGCCATTTTGGGATGGATACACTTTCAATGGCCAATATGGGTGCTAAAGCAGTGGGCTTAGATTTTTCTCAAAAAGCCGTGGATCAAGCAGGTAGATTACGCGATGAAATGGCTCTTGAGGCAGAATTTATATGTTGTAATGTGACCGATGCCGCAAAAAATATCAACGCAAAATTTGACATAGTTTTCACTAGCTATGGCACTATTGGTTGGATTCCTGAGCTCTTTCCGTGGGCAGAACAAATAAGCAAACTCTTAAAACCTGAGGGACAATTTATCATAGCAGATTTCCATCCTATGGTTTGGATTTTTGACGAAAACTTTTCCAAAATATCCTACAGTTATTTCAATAAAAAATCAATAATAGAAAATGCTTCAAAAAGCTATGCAAGCGTAAAAGAAAATGGAAAATCAATTACTTGGAATCATTCACTTTCAGAAATCTTTAGTGCTTTGAGGGAATACAATTTAAAATTAGATGAATTTAAAGAATTTGAATATAGCCCTTACCCTTGCTTTTCGAATATGATTGAACTTGAAAACGGAAAGTTTTTGCAAAAAAATATAAAAGGAATGATTCCAATGGTGTACGCCATGAAATGGCATTTATAGAATAACTGTTGAGATACTTTTTTATTTACATTGTACCATTTATTTGTCTAAATGCATTTGGACAAACTGATATCCAATTAGATACAATAATTGTAGCTGACAATAAGAATGAAGACTTAGATATTCAAAAGCATTTAAACCAACCATTGAGTAATGTATTGTCTAGAGAAAATGTTGCTTTTGTAAAAAGCTATGGCCCAGGCAGTATTGCAACCTTTAGCGTAAGAGGACTGAGCTCAAGTCACAATCTACTAATTTGGGAAGGTTTACCAATGGCAAGCAGTATGCATGGAAATTTTGACTTATCCATTGTTCCAGTCTCAAGTACTAGCAGATATGTTCTAGACCAGAATGGTCAGCAAATGGCTATGGGAGGCGCTCTGCAAATATTCAAGCAAATGCCTGATAAAGAAGGGATTAAAGCGCACTTAACGCAAAATATTGGCTCATTTGGTCAATATTCAAATTGTTTTTCTTATCAATCCAAAAAAAACAAGCTTTCTTCGAGTATTGAGCTAATCAATAGTAGATCAAAGAACAATTTCTCCTATAAAGTTGATGGAAGTGATGCAGTTTATAAAATGAATCGCGCAGAGTTTGAACAAACAAGTTTTCAAAAAAAACTCGCATTTCAATGGACAAAAAATATCTATATTGATGCCAGCTACTTTTACCAAGAAAGTCATCGAAACATAGCAAAAAAAATTACGCAAAACGAGAGCTTATCAAGCCAAAAAGACAAAACAAACAGATTGGTTGGGTCAATGAAATTTGACCAAAAATCACTGTACTTGGAAGCAAAAATTGGTTTTAATAAAGAACAAATACATTTTACGGACAATCTAAATGGTATCAATGCTCAGAGTGTTTTTGAAAGTTATATAGCCAAATTATTATTAAAAAATAAGCAGCCCAATCCTATAGAAGTTTTAATAATTAATACCTATTCCGCTGCTTTTGCAAATGAATATGGAGCCATTAAATATCAGAATCAAAACCAAATTGGATTACAAAAAATTATAAATAAAAATCGAAATATTTTTTCTATCGGCCTAAATTCTAAAACCTGGGACAAAAAAAGAATAGAAATTTTGCCTCTTTTTGAGTGGAAAATATTCGCAAAAAAATCAATGCTATATACTTTCAATATCCAACGAAAAAACCGTATACCCACTTTAAATGACTTATACTGGGTGCGAGATATGAACGAAGAATTACATCCTGAAAATGGATGGTTTGCTGAATTTACACTTAATGGAAAATGGAAAAAAAATCACCATAAGATCCAATCAAAATCTCAAATATTTGGCCACTTAATAAATAACTGGATACAATGGACGCCCAATGAGAATTTTCTATGGACAGCAAAAAATTTGCAGAGAGTTCGGGTCATTGGATTAAGTCAAAATATGTCATGGAAAAAAAACATAGAAAATATGTTTGTGGAAATTAAAAGCAAAAACCAAATTATAAATTCACAGTTTTTAGATAAAAGTAAATTGCCAAATATTCAGCCTTACGATATATTGTGGTATAGTCCTATCGTGCAAAGTCAGTTAGGTCTTACACTTGGTAAAGATTTGATTTCCGTGACATATTTCCATCAATTTTCGAGCAAAACTGTTGGGATAGTCCAGGATATCCCAGCCTACCATCTTGGGGGTGTGGAAGTTTTTGTTCAGAACACTTTTAATAAGAAGATTAATTTAGTTTTTTGTGCAAACAATTTGTGGAATCGAATGTATTTAATTACAGAAAATAGACCAATGCCACTAAGAAACTTTTCATTTCAATTTACATATAAATTAAATAATAAATAATATGCGACTCTCATTTACCATACTCTTTTGTATCTCACTCATTTCTGTTAAGTCCCAATCTACTGCCAATTTTGAAAATCTAAAGCTTGAAAAAAATACCTATTTAAATGGAAGTGATGAAAAGGGCGGATTTGAAAGTGGATCATTTTTCTTTCCCAATAGCTATAATAGTCAGTTTTCATCCTTCATAGGGTGGGCAATATCATCAACAACTGATACAACTACTGTTGGGTATCAAAATCAATATAGTTGCATTGACGGTATTGGAAATGACGCCTCAAATACATACGCTTTGGCTTATGCGCCAGGTGAAACTTACGTTCGGGTAAAACAAGGTGGTTCACCAAAGCCCCTAAACGGCCTTTATTTGAATAATGGCACTTATGGTACATTGAGTATGAAAAACGGCGACAATTTTGCAAAACGTTTTGGGGGTGTTGGTGGTGATGATAAAGATTTTTTCATGGTCACATTTTTCGGCTATCTTAACGGTCGAAAAAAAACTGATAGCGTAAATTTTTATCTTGCTGATTTTCGATTTGAGGACAATAAAAAAGATTATATCATCACAGAATGGACGTTCGTGGATTTGTCGGTCTTGGGTGTTGTGGATAGCTTCTCATTCGTGCTTAATTCAAGTGATAAGGGTGATTTTGGCATGAATACACCTGCGTATCTATTTATCGATGATGTTTCATTAGATACCTCCTCTTCTATTTCATTTAGTCATGAAAAGACGTTTGTCAGATGTTATCCAAACCCTACAAATGATCTTCTATATATTGATTCAGACGTGCCTTTAGACATTGCTATTTATACACTTTCAGGTGAACTTGCTCTTAAAGGTTCATTTAGTCAAAATGAAGGCATATCCTTGACCCACCTGCCAAAAGGGATTTACTTTATTCACACAAGTATGGGATATGGCAGAGTGATTCTATTTTAGTCGCTAACCATTTCTTTTTCGTAAGCATCTATTGGCAAGCAACTGCAAATTAAATTTCGGTCTCCATATGTGTTATCTACTCTAGAAACACTAGGCCAAAACTTTTTGTCAATTACGAAATTCGCAGGAAATACTGCCTCTTGTTTGGAATAAGGGAAATTCCAATCTTTAACCAAAGTTTTTACTGTATGTGGTGCATTTACTAGAGGATTGTTGTCACGAGGCCAAATATTCTTAGCAACTTTTTCTATTTCTTCACGAATAAGAATAAGACATTCGACAAACCTGTCCAATTCTTCTTTTGTCTCGCTTTCTGTTGGTTCAATCATCATTGTACCCGCCACAGGGAAAGATACAGTTGGTGCGTGAAAACCGTAATCCATCATACGTTTAGCAATATCTTCTACCTGTATATTATATTGTTTAAATCCTCTACAATCTATTATAAATTCATGTGCGGTAGTATTGTTTTTTCCCGTATACAAAATAGGGTAATGTGGGTCAAGACGGACTTTTAAGTAGTTTGCGTTAAGAATAGCCATCTCAGAGGCTTCTTTCAATCCATCTGAACCCATCATTTTGATGTAGGCGTAGCTAATAAGTAAAATACTTGTACTACCAAAAGGAGCACCTGCTATAGATCCAATGCCACTTTTTCCACCTGTTTGTACAAATTTATGTTTGGGCAAAAATGGACTCAAATGTCTAGCCACTCCTATTGGGCCCATACCGGGGCCACCACCACCATGAGGGATGCAAAATGTTTTGTGCAGGTTTAAATGACAAACATCAGCTCCTATAGATCCAGGGCTTGTGAGTCCAACCTGTGCATTCATATTGGCACCATCCATGTAAACTTGCCCACCATTGTCATGTATAAGTTGCGTTATGTCTTTTATATTTTCCTCATACACACCAAAAGTGCTAGGATAGGTAATCATCAAAACAGCCAAATTGCTGGCATGCATAGTGGTTTTCTCAGTTAAGTCATCCATATCTATGTAGCCGGTATCGGTACATTTAATCACCACTACTTTCATTCCCGCCATCACCGCGCTCGCAGGATTGGTTCCATGTGCAGATTCTGGGACAAGCGCAATATTTCTATGTGTCTGCCCTTTATCCTTGAAATACTCTCTAATGACCATCAAGCCGGTATATTCTCCTTGTGCTCCACTATTGGGTTGAAAACTAATTGAATCAAATCCTGTAATATCTGACAAATCTGCTTCCAAGTCTCTAAGAATTTCTGTATATCCAACATGCTGATCGGCAGGTGCAAATGGATGGATTTGTCCAAATTTTGGCCAAGTTACAGGAATCATTTCTGTGGTGGCATTAAGCTTCATGGTGCAGCTTCCTAAAGAAATCATGGAATGTGTTAATGACAAATCCTTATTTTCAAGCGATTTTATATACCTCAACATTTCATGTTCGGTATGGTATTTATTAAAAATAGGGTGTTGTAAAATTACATCCTTTCGTTGAAGTTTGGCTGGAATTGATTCTTCTGTCCATCTCCATTCTTGAACTTGCCAAGCAAAAACAGAACAAAATACTTCATATAATTTTAGAACATCTTCCTTGGTTGTGGTTTCATCCATGGAAATTCTTACTACATTTCCTGCGTAATAAAGGTTTATTTGATTTGCTTCTGCAGCTTTTCTTAATTGAACCACTTGTTCTGACTTCAACTGAACCTGAACGGTATCAAAAATCTCTTCAGTATTTGTTTCAAGTCCCTTTAGGTCTAGATTTATCTTGAAATTTTTAGCCAAATAATGTGTTTTCTCCGCGATACTTTTTAATGCTTTGGGTCCATGATATGTAGCATACATCCCAGCCATTACAGCCAGTAAAACTTGAGCGGTGCAAATATTACTAGTTGCTTTATCTTTTCTAATATGTTGTTCTCTTGTCTGTAGTGCCATTCGTAAGGCCTTTGCTCCTGCGGCATCTTTTGAAACACCAATAATTCTACCTGGAATTTGTCTTTTAAACTTATCAGAACTTGCAAAATATGCTGCATGTGGACCTCCAAAACCAAAGGGAATTCCAAATCTTTGAGTACTCCCAACGGCAATATCAAAACCAATATCTTTTGGGCTTTTTAAAATACAAAGTGCTAGAATATCGGCGATACAAATGGATACTACATTATGTAATTTACATTTCTCTGTAATTTCATGAAAATCAGTAATACCTCCTGTAGCATTTGGGTATTGAACCAAAATTCCGCAATAGCTATTGTCTAAAGTTAATTTTTTATAATCACCAAAGACAAGTTCAATGCCTAAAGGTTCTGAACGGGTGGTAACCACTTCCCTAGTCTGTTCAAAAATATTCTCATCTACGAAGAACTTTAATCTCTTATTTCTACTGTGCGTTCGAGCAGCTACCATCATTGCTTCAGCCGCAGCAGTTGATTCATCTAATAAAGACGCATTTGCAATTTCCATGCCTGTAAGGTCTGTTATCATCGTTTGATAATTGAGGAGTGCTTCCAACCTACCTTGAGCAATTTCGGCCTGATAAGGCGTGTATTGCGTATACCATCCTGGGTTTTCGAGAATGTTCCTTAAAATGACCTTTGGTGTATAGTTGTTGTAATATCCCTGACCAATGAAAGATTTGTAGATAGTGTTTTTGTCAGCTATATCATGTAATTTTTGGAGTAGCGCCTCTTCGCTTAATGCATCACCTACAGCAAGTTTTTTATCAATAGAAATATTACTAGGAATTGTTGCATCAATTAGAGAAGAAGTTGATGAAAACCCTATTGCAGAAATCATTGAGTTTCGAGCACTTAAGTTATTACCCAAATGACGGTCTTTGAAGGTGTGGATGTTTTGCGTTTCCAAAATTTTAATGAATCCTATTGCGAAGATAAAAAGTGAGCTTAGTTATTTGTTTGCTTTGCGCAACGAAATGTATTTCTTTGTTTTAACACATGTTGTTTTTACAATCCCACAAACCACCTTTTTTTGACTCTGATGCAGAAATTTTTGGAATATTAATGGCTATTTTGGCATTTGTATTTTATACTTCAAATCAATCTAAAAGTCCATTCTGGTCTAAGTTTTACAAAATTGTTCCTGCGCTTTTAATGGCTTATTTATTGCCTGCTATACTTACTAGTTTCAATTTAATTTCTACCGAGTGGCATGTAATTGGAGAAGATGGTACAAAAACCCTTAAAAAGTCAAATTTATATTTTGTAGCAACTAGGTTTCTATTGCCTGCTGCGTTATTCCTTATGACGCTAAGTATTGATTTTAAAGGACTTGTAAGGTTGGGTTGGAAACCATTGGTCATGTTTTTAACGGGAACTTTAGGGATAATCATCGGAGGGCCTTTGGCTATTGGGATTTTTTCCATTCTTTTTCCACAAACGGTAGAAACAACAGGAGATCTCGCACTTTGGCGAGGATTTAGTACTTTAGCTGGTAGTTGGATAGGTGGAGGCGCCAATCAAACTGCAATGTTGGAATTGTTTAAATATGACCAACAGAAATATGGCGCAATGCTTTTGGTTGATATTGTAGTAGCGAACATATGGATGGCCTTTTTATTATTTGGTATCGAAAGGCGAAAAAAAATAAATAAATGGCTCAAAGCAGATAACCGATCGGTAAATGAATTAATTAACAGAATGGAAGATTTTGGCCAAAAAGTTAAACGAGACTCAAATCTTAGCGATTTTTTAATCATCTTAGGATTGGCCTTTTTTGGCACTTCAATGGCTCATTTTCTTGGTCAAACGTTGTCCAGTTTTTTTGGCTCGATAAAATATTTACAGAATTCCACACTAAGCAGTTCCTTTTTTTGGCTAGTGGTATTAAGTACTTCTTTTGGTTTGATGTTGTCGTTTACCAAAGCAAGAAATCTTGAAGGTGTTGGCGCTAGTAAATTTGGCTCTGTATTTATTTGGATTTTAGTTTCGATAATTGGAATGAAGATGGATATAAAACAAATTTTTGAAGAACCACAACTCATAGCTATGGGAATTTTATGGATGGCTATACACGTAATCTTGTTGATTATCGTCGCACGTATTATTAGGGCACCATATTTTTTCTTGGCCGTAGGAAGTAAGGCAAACGTTGGTGGTGCAGCCTCCGCACCTGTTGTTGCTGCTGCTTTTCATCCTAGTTTGGCAACTGTTGGCGTTCTTTTAGCAGTTTTAGGTTATGCATTGGGCACTTATGGCGCATTAATTTGTACCTACTTAATGCAATGGATTTCAAAATAAAGACGTTTCAAACGTAATGATGTACAAAAGGCTTTACTTCATCATTTTATTTTGTATACCTTCCTTTGTTAGAGCACAAATTGATTCGATTTATAAGGATTCTTTAGAAAATATTGAATATCAACTTGAAGGTCTTAGCTACAATATGCTAAATAGTTCAGATTTAGAGGAAAGGACGACAAGTAATTTATATTTTATTCTTACGCTTAAAAAGGCGTTGAGCATCCCACAGTCCTTTGATTATGAATTTAATAAAATAAAAACGGTAAGCATTCTTAAATCTCCAGATAATCGTTTTAGACTATTTACATGGAATGTTATTTTAGACAGTTTTAAATATGCCTATTATGGAGCAATTCAAATGCAAAAAGATGATAGTTTAATTTTACACGGCTTACTGGACAGTAGTGAATATAATAAACACCCTAAATATGTAGAAGTCGATAAAAAACATTGGATTGGAGCTGTTTATTATCAAATCCACCAAGTAACATACAAGAAAGAAAAATATTATATGCTTTTTGGCTGGGACGGTGAAGATACCAAAATCAATAAAAAAATTGTAGATATTTTATGGTTTGATCAAAAAGAAAATCCACATTTTGGGAAGCCAATTTTTGAAATGATTGATGGAGAAACCCAGCACCGTTTAATTTTTGAATTTGCAGATAGAGCCGTTATGCTTTGTCGTTATGATGCACGAGAAAAAAAACTTATTTATTCCCACCTTTCCCCCGTCAATCCTATGATGAAAGGATTACATTCGGAATACTATCCAGATGGCACTTATGACTATTTCGAGTTTCAAAAAGGAAAATGGTTTCAAAGAGAATTCGTGTTTAAAAATCGAGCAAAAAATTCTTTCAAATTGAGAAACAAATAGGATGAATAGATATAATGAAATTAGGGCAATAAGTTACCAAAGGCATTTGGTTCCTCTGATGATGGAAAACTCTGCCCATGTGTTTATAGAATCTCTTTCAAGCATTAAGGCAAATAGTATAATGGACATTGCTTGTGGAACTGGCGTACTAACAAATTTACTTGCCAACAATTTTCCGAAAGCAAGGATTGTCGGGACAGATATAAGCGAGGATATGCTTGCCTTGGCAAGAAAGCAATCTCAAAATACAAATGTTGCTTTTAAGCTATTGGATGCGCACATGTTGAAGGAAGTTGAAAAATTTGACCTTATAACTTGCCAATACGGCTATATGTTCTTTGAAGATTACACGGTATTTTTAAGACGGGCAAAAGCATCACTTAAGCCACATGGCAAATTGGTTTTCAGCACTTGGGACTCACTTGAAAAAAATAATTTTTTTTATGAATTATGTTCCAAAATAAGTCAGCTGACACAAGCAGAATTTTTATCCGCACTTTCTGTGCCATTTGAATGCAATAAACCAGAAGAAATTGTAAATGATGTGCTGCAATGCTTTAATAATTGCACCTATAAAATCGTAGAAATTTCTTTAGGTAAAATGTCATTTGAAGACGTAGTTTCAGGTTTTATCGATGGTAATGTGCTATTTCAAGATATAGAGCAAAACAACCCAAATGGATTCAAATTATTAAAAAGGATTTGTGCAAAACATCTTGCAGAAAAATTTTCTAGTTATTGGCAATCAGAAAAAGCACTTGCTATTCAATTTGAAGCAAGTTGAGTGTCGATTAGTTCTTTGTATGATTTAAGAAGGAAAGCCCCGAGATTTTTATTTGGAGCCACATATTCTTCAAACATTGTTTGCGCTTTTTTATTGGAAATATTCCTTTTTAATTCATTCCAAAACAGAGACCATTCAAGATCTTTTCCAAGCCTAATCCACTCACACAATCTTAAACTAATCTGATTGTTTATGAGGTAAGTACCAACTTGTCTAGAGCTTATTATGTGAGCATTAGGGCTTCTTAATAAAACTTTGGATATATTATTGTAGCCACCACATGATCCTAAGAATACCAATTTTGCGTTAGGCGTTATGGAAGTTATAGCAATGTTTGCATAATAACTGTGTCCCCGATGTACGACTACATTTGGAAATTTTCCTGTTTTTCTAAAAATTTTCTCAATTGCTAATTGGCCCTCATATTCATATTTATTTTTATTGGCATATATCGTTACTTTCTTCCCAGAAGTACTTTTAATCCTTACATAAGTTTTAAAATCTTCAATTTTCCATTTTGTATGATTGAAGCTATGTAAAAATGTAGCAAACGAAGTCACACCATCTGCATCATCATAAAAGAAATGTTGTTGAATATGCTCTTTCCCATCATGCACATCCTTCCAAAGTAGATTTTCTACACCAATTTGTTGCAAATCGTTTTCCATAACCGTTGAATGCTTGATTTTGGTAATATGAAGAATCAATTCATATAGCTTCTTGTCCCAATATTGTAAGCGAACATCCTTCGCTGCGTGAAGTAAAGCGTTCGCAAAAAGCTCTTTATTGGCTGAATTCCGTAAACTAGTATAGGTATTGACAACCGTAACAGCATGCTTTAAATCGCCACTCTTTTTTGACAACCCTTGAAATAAG
>CENJ01011356.1_pt1 | contig 10882 bp, 11 predicted proteins | sample 356161 | NCBI WGS metagenome assembly CENJ01 (sample SAMEA2619531, study PRJEB7988) | marine metagenome | biome: marine biome (ENVO:00000447); feature: surface water layer (ENVO:00002042); material: "saline water (ENVO:00002010), including plankton (ENVO:xxxxxxxx)" | depth 5 m
GAACTTGCAGGCGCATCCGTCACCGGCTCCGTGACAATGGTCTCCGTCCCGTCTGCTTCGATACGACGAACAGTGCGCGTCACTGTACGGCGAACGGTATTTTCAGTCACAACCGGCTCAGGAGCAGTTTGCGCGGCAGCAGCAGACATGGCTGGCAGCGCAAAAAGTACAAAAACACCCCAGATGAGAATCGCTGGCGCCCAGATCAGGGCATGCTGAAATCGGTCAGACGCTGTTTTGTTGTATCGTTCTGGCATATTCGCTTCCCGCGCGAGCGCTTATTTCGGTCCGGAATGGTTGTTCACGGGAAAATGAGCAAGAAACATGCCCGCTGAACATGTTAACAGGTTTGACAAACGTCAGGGCACCCCCAGTAAAGGTAGCTGAACAAAAACAAAGACAGTATCGGGAGAACGCATGTCTGATTTTGCACCGCTTTTTGAGCCATTCACGCTGAAAGGTGTCACCTTTGCCAACCGCCTGGCAATGGCCCCAATGACCCGCTCCTTCGCGACGGGCGGCGTACCTGGCCAGAATGTTGCGGACTATTATTCCCGCCGTGCAGCCGCTGATGTTGGCCTTCTTATTACCGAAGGCACGACCATCAACCGAGGCGGTGCATCTTTCGACCCGAACATTCCGAATATCCATGCGGACGAAGCCAAAGCCGGCTGGAAACATGTGGTAGACGAAGTCCACGCCAATAACGGCAAGATCGCGCCGCAAATCTGGCACGTCGGCATGGCGCGCAAGCCAGGTCAGGGCCCACACCCGGAAGCCCAGTCGGATAGCCCGTCAGGCGTCACACACGCCGGCAAGCAGGTCTATGACACGCCAACACTCGATGATGTTGATGCGATGATCGAAGCCTTTGTTGACGGTATCGTCACAGCGAAAGAGCTCGGCTTTGACTGCGCTGAGATCCACGGCGCTCACGGCTATCTGGTTGATGAGTTCTTCTGGGGCGTGATGAACACTCGCGACGACAAATATGGTGGCTCCATCACGTCTCGCGCGCAGTTTGCAGCGGACATCATCTCACGTGCGAAAGCTAAAGTTGGCGACTACCCAATCATTCTGCGTATTTCCCAGTGGAAGCAGTTCGATTACGGCGCGCGCCTATGCGAAACGCCACAGGAGCTGGAAGCCTTTCTCAGCGTTCTGGCTGATGCGGGCGTAGACTGCATTCACTGCTCTCAGCGTCGTTATTGGGAACCTGAATTCCCTGAGATCGACGGCGAAGACGGCCTGAACCTTGCGGGCTGGGCGAAAAAGCTCACTGGCCTCCCAACCATCACGGTCGGCTCTGTAGGCCTCTCTACAGAGTTCACAGGCGCCTTCCGCGGCGAAGGGTCGAAGACACGTCCACTCGCAGACGTTGTCGAGCGCCTCGATAAGGGCGAATTTGACATGATCGCTGTCGGCCGCGCCCTGCTTCAGGATCCGGAATGGGCGAAAAAGGTTAAAGAAGGCCGTTTCGACGAAACCCGCGCCTATGACGGCGAAGCGCTTAAGACGCTTTTCTAAACTCGGCCTCGAGGTTCACAACCTCGGTCGCGGAGACAATCTCGACCTCCGGCAGCGGGAAGATCAGCTTTCCGCCGCCGGCCAGGAACTCGGCCTCGCGCTGGATAATGCCTTCACGGAAATGCCACGGCAGCACGAGGAAATAGTCCGGTTTCATAGAGCGCGCGACGTCTTCCGGTACAATCGGAATATGCGTTCCCGGCGTGACACAGCCCCATTTATCAGGGTTCACGTCGGAGATTGCATCCAGCATATCAGGGCCAATACCCGCGTATTGCAGGATGACATTGCCTTTGGTTGAGGCGCCCAGCCCCAGAATACGCTTGCCGTCTGCTTTGAGGCTTTGAAGCTTCTCAACGAGCATTTTAGAGTGGAACTCAGCACGCTGCGCAAAGTCCAGATACGGCATCATCGTATGCAGGCCAGCTGCGACTTCCGCCTGTAAAAGCTCGTCAATTGCAGCCTGATTGACCGGAATATTGCGATTACCCTGATGCGCCGCAGTTACCGCAAACGAGCCGCCATTCGTACCGTTAAGCTCAACATCGACAATCTTCAGACCCGCTTGCGCAAGGATGTTCTTCACGACTGTCAGCGAATAGTATTCCAGATGTTCCTGACACACTGTGTCATAAGCAAGCTGGCGAAGCATGAGCGGCAGATAGCTCTGCTCGAAATGCCAGATACCGTCATCCGCAAGCACGCTAGCGATATCCTTCACGAACGATACCGGATCCGGCAGATCATAGAACATTGCGATGGATGTCACGATGCTGGCCTGTTTGCCGGTGGCGGCGCGATAGGTTTCTTCGTTGAAGAAGTCGACCTTCAGCGCAATATCGTCAGTGTAGAAGCGGCGGAATTTCTCGGCGCTCGGGTCAATGCCAATACGCTCAATGCCCGGCGTTTTATAGGCTTTGAGCGACGTTGCATCGTTTGCGCCGATATCCAGAACGACGTCGCCAGCACCAAGCGGGCGCACACGCTTTTCAAGATCGTAAATCTTTGCTTCCAGATGGCGCACCATCGAAGCGTTGAGACCGGAGCGATATCCGTATGTCTCGCCATACATCAGCTCGCCTGGATAATCATGGTGAAGCTGAACAAGGCCGGACTCTTCACAGAATGCGAGTTCCAGAGGACTTACAGAGACCTTGTCTTCAGGAGACTTGGGAAAAACCCCCGTCAGCGACTGATGGCCTAGGTCCATGATCGTCTGCAGAGGCGCATCCGTCAGGCGGCAGCGCGTACGGCGCGGAAAGAGCGAACTGCCTTGCGAAACTTCTGACATTTAACGAAACCTCTGCGGGGTTTAACCATTGATGATAGAATCTGCCCGTATTTGACCTAAATTTTCGTAAAGACTGTCAGGAAGGACGTTTTATGACCCAAACACCCCCAAAGGTTGTCCGCAGCGACGAAGAATGGAAATCGGTCCTAACCGAGGAGCAATACCGCGTTGGCGTTAAAGACGGCACAGAGCGCGCGTTCACTCCGGGCAATTATCAGGACGAAAAACGCGACGGCGATTATCACTGCGTCGGGTGCGATACGGTGCTCTGGCAATCCGACCATAAATTTGAATCTGGCACCGGCTGGCCGAGTTTCTTCCAGCCGGCCTCCGAAGGCGTGGTCGATACAAAGCGTGATTTCAAAATGATTGTGCCCCGTACCGAATGCCATTGCGCTGTTTGCGGCCTTCACCAGGGCCATGTCTTCAAAGACGGCCCGCCGCCAACAGGCCTGCGCTGGTGCATCAATGGCGCCGTTCTGAACTTCGTTCCACGTGACGAAGGATAATAAAAAACCTCCGCTTCCAAGGCTCTTTGGAAGCGGAGGTCAGGTCTCGATCGCTCATGAACTTTTGAGGGGGCTCAATTGCCAATCGAGAAAATGGAAACGCTCCGGATTGCTCCGGAGCGTTAAGTCTGTTTGAAAGCGATTAGCTGTCTGCGCCCCAGGACACAGTCAGCTCCTGAGTGGAAGCCGCTTCCGCTGGCGCATAGTTCAGCGTACGCGCGAAGGACTCTGCCGCACGACGGAAAGTCGCATGTGAGCATTCGCGGATCTGGTAAGACGTCGCTTCACCAGCTTCGTCTACGCTGAGCTCCATGGAGCATTCACCAGCCATGCCGCGCTCTGCAGCATAATACGGATATGTGAGTTCACCGAGGCTCGCTGGGACAGCTGTTCCGGTGACATCAATTGTAAGATCACGAGCGTTTTCTTCAACGCCCTGCTCGGCCGTTGCGGTCGGCATCACGCTGACGACAAGGGCCAATGTGCCAAGCACTCCAACAAGTTTCTTCATGACAACAATGTGTCACTATTGTATTTTTTTGTCTACATCCGGACTATTATTTGAACATATAATTTCATAGATCACTGTTTTATATGAATGTTATATTTATCATAAATACCAAAATCACATAACTGAAGCATTTCAAACGGCGAAATCACGCCAATCCATCTGGTGTAATCCGAAGCAGATATTACCTTATGAAGACACAAATTTCCGCTGGCAAAAACGCAAGCCGAAACTGCCGCAAACTTCATGAGGACCTATATGACCCGAACGCCGCCGATCGCTGAAAGACGCTCTGAAACGATCACTCAGCACGGGCACACAAGGGTATCTCCCTATGCATGGCTGAAGGATGATAACTGGCAGGCGGTCATGAAGGACCCGAGCGTCCTTTCCGCCGACATCCGAGCCTATCTGGAAGCTGAAAACGCCTACACCAAGGCGGCCTTGGAAGATCCCTCTGAAGCGCTGCGCGAGGAACTGTTTCAGGAAATGCGGGGCCGAATCAAAGAAGACGATTCCAGCGTGCCGACGCCTGATGGCCCGTTCGCCTATTTCACCTTTCATCGTGAAGGCGGCGAGTATGGCGCCTATGCGCGGCGCCCATGGGAACACGCCTTCGATACAGATGCCGAATACCAGATCCTTTTTGATGGGGATGTCGAAGGCGAAGGCAAAGCCTATTTCGATACCGGTGACATCTGTCAGTCGCCCGACCACAAACTGATCGCCGTAGCTGTCGATGACAAAGGCTCAGAGTTCTACACCATAACCGTTCGCGACATTGCTACGGGCGAACATCTTTCGGACGTGATTGAGAACACGACCGGCGATTTTGTATGGGGCGCTGGCTCGAATGTGATCTTCTGGGTCTATCGTGATGACCAGGGGCGCCCGTCAGCCGTGTATCGTCGCGTACTGGGCACTGGTAAGGACACGCTGGTGTATGAGGAAACCGATCCCGGTTTCTTCGTGAACATTGAACAGAGCCCGTCTGAGAAATACATCTTTATACGCACAGGCGGCCATACAACGTCTGAGGTTCATTTCTTCAGCGCTGACGAAACCGATCCGGAGCTGGTCACCATTGCCCCGCGAGAAACGGACATTGAGTACTCGGTCGTCGACTTTGACAACGAGTTCTACATCCTGACGAATGCAGACGGTGCAGTCGATTTCAAGATTGTGAAAGCACCGATCAGCGCTCCGGGCCGCGAAAACTGGACCGAAGTTTTGCCGCATCAGGCGGGCCGTCTCATTCTCGATATTGATTCTTACGAGAACCACCTCGTCCGCGTAGAACGCGAAAAAGGTTTGCCGCGTATCGTCATCCGTTCGCGTGACGGAGCCGAGCACGCCATTGAGATGAAAGAGGCTGCCTATGATCTCGGCCTCGCAGGTGGCTATGAATACGACTCTGATATCCTGCGTTTTGCCTATGCGTCGCCAACAACGCCGGATCAGGTCTTCGATTATAATATGACAACGCGCGAGCGCACCTTGCGTAAGACACGCGAAGTGCCATCGGGTCATAACCCTGAAGACTATGTGGTGGAGCGCATCATGGCGCCCTCTCACGACGGCGCTGAGGTGCCTGTCACCCTGCTTCGTCATGTTAGCACAACATTGGATGGTAGCGCGCCTGTGCTGCTCTACGGCTATGGCTCCTATGGCGTGACTATTTCAGCCGACTTCCGCACCGGGCGTCTCAGCCTTGTAGATCGCGGCTTTATTTACGCCATCGCACATATTCGCGGGTCTCAGGCACTCGGCTATCAATGGTATCTCGATGGTAAGCTGGAGAAGAAGGAAAACACGTTCCGCGATTATGTTGCTGCAGGTCGCCACCTCGTAGAGCGAGGCTATACGCAGGAAGGGTGCGTCGTCGGGCACGGCGGCTCGGCTGGTGGCCTCCTCATGGGCGCAGCATCCAATCTCGACCCGGAACTCTTTGCAGGCATTATAGCCGCCGTACCGTTCGTAGATGTGCTGACGACGATGTCAGACGCCGATCTTCCTCTGACGCCGCCCGAATGGCCGGAATGGGGGAACCCGATTGAGAGCCAGGATGACTATGAAACGATACGCGCCTATTCCCCTATCGATCAGGTCACCCAGCGCCCCTACCCTGCCATGCTGATTACGGGCGGGCTCACTGATCCACGTGTGACGTATTGGGAGCCTGCCAAATGGGTCGCGACCCTTCGCCATGAAGCGCCTGAAGGCGGGCCTTACTTCCTCCGCATCAATATGGATGCGGGACATGGTGGGGCCTCCGGACGCTTCGAAGGACTTAAAGAGACGGCAATTGAATATGCCTTCGCGCTCGCAATCGCAGGCAAGACCGACGCGTTCTCCCTCGACCTTTAAGGGCGTACATCAGCCTGGAATCAAAAAAGGCGCCTGCGTATGCGGGCGCCTTTTTCAATAATACTGATCAACCGATCTTAGCCGAGTTGGTCGATTTCGGCCTGTACTTCCGCGATACGGTCATCAATCGTGCTGCAACCCTCTGGCAGGTTGTTACCGAAGACGCGCAGCTCTTCACAGCTGTCCTTCTCGTTGGTCAGGCCTTGCAGACGAGTCTGGAGCTGGAACCGTTGCAGAGCGAGTTGAGTACGAACCTCGGAGTCAAGGAAGTTGACCCAGCCGTTTGCCGCACGACGACCATCAGAGAAGCGTGTCGCTTCGTTGAAGTAGTCGCGAGCCTCACCTTTACGATCAAGTTCGTACAACGCCTGACCGATCATCACGCGAGCATAGCCCGGCTCTGAGAGGCCACCGCGGGAAATAGCGGACTGATAAGCTTCGATCGCATCTTCGTACTCGCCAAGCTCGAAGAGGGAACGACCAAGACGCTCATACATTTTGCCGTCCGGGCTCATCTGAGCGGCTTCACGAATCGCCGGCAGCGCTCGGTCAAATTCACGGGCAACCTGATAGAGTGTCGCCAGAAGCTCAAGACGTTCGAAAGTCTTGGACACACGACCGCGGTTCATTTCCATTTCCAGAATACGCGCCGCTTCGAACGGTACGTTGAACTGGTTGTAGAAGTTCACCACGCGCATGATTTCCTGCTCTTCTGTCAGAAGACCAGCAAGGTACATGGCTTTGTAAACCTCAAACGCGCGGCGTTCCTGGTTACCGGAATAATAGTCACCAGCGATCGCATCCCAAACACGACGGTCGTTCGGATCAGAGCGCAGCAGACGCTGAAGCAGTTCAGCTTTCTTAGCGCGGTCACCTGTACGGTCGTAGAGGAAGATCAGGAAATCGATCGTCTGACGGCTGGCATTGTCACCATCTGCCGCAAGAACACGCTCAGCATATGGAAGCGCGCCTTGATAGTCCTCAAGCTGCTGGTGAATTACCGCGAGCTGCCAGTTCTGATCACGAGTTGGACGTGCGCCGCTTGCAAGCCAGCGATCCATATAGGTTTTTGCCTGCTGAACGTTTTCCGTCTGGAGGTGAAGCTGCGCGATAGAATAATAAGTTTCACCAACCTGATCACCGGCAATCGCGCCAACGCGGATCGCTTCTTCAAGGTCACGAATAGCGCCCGTCAGGTCATCCTGGTTGATCTTCACAGCCGCGCTCAGGCGAAGCATCGCACCGCGCTCGTAGCAGTTCAATTCCATGCTACGCAGCTGGTTGAGTTGTTGCAGAGCGCCTGCAGGGTTGTCGTTCTGGATCAGCTCGGTCTCCGCGTTCAGGTAAACCTGACCCGCATCAGAGCCGAACTCAGTCGCTTCACACGCTTGTTGCGCCTGAGCGGAACCAACTCCCGCAAATGCAATCAATGCAGCGCCGAGGACGCCAGTCATCCATTGTGCTTTACGCATCGTCTTCACTCCCTAGCCGTCATTCGGCTGCTAGTCTTCCAACCTGTACTGTATCGGATAGACAAGGTTGCCCTGACCTACCGGTACACCATTTCTCACGGGTGCAGCGAACAAGGTTTGCTCAACTGCGCGCGCGCTGGAGCGCGCAAAAATCTCATCGGTGCAGCTTGCCGAAACGCCGAATGGCCGGCCTGCTGCGTCAATAGAAAAGCTGACTTCGCAATCGCCTTCAATCCCGCGCGTGAGAGCGCGATGCGGATATTCAACAATTGGTGCACGAACAGGCACACCAGTCGCTCTCTCGAACCTCACCTCGGTCCTTCCGAGATCTCCGATCGCCCCTGGATCAAAATCCGCTTCCGGCGCCGGGAACTCAGAGAACTCTAAAACTACCCCCTCCGATGAGGGCGAGCGGATCGGTTCCATTCTTGGCGGAGGTTGCACCTCACTAATAAGTTCTATCGGTTCACGGCGGTTGAGGGTCTGAGGTTCTTCAGGTAACGGCGTAATCCGCACCAGAGGCCTCACAGTCCTCTCCGACAAATGAACTTCCCCGACTGACACCAACCGATCCATCACAACAAACAAACACAGAGTGAAAGCGGCGGCGGGGATGAAACTGGCCGCCAGGCGGCCAGCATCAGAACTAAAACCGGATAATCTTTGGGGCATGCTTCTCTCCTTCGTCCTTCGACAAGAAGAGTTATATCATAACATAAAAGAATAATCTATATTTTGTTACGTAATCACATGCCCTCAAAATTATTGCAGGTTGAACGAGATCGGATAGACCACGTTCACGCGGCGAACCGCCTGCCCACGGACGATCTTCGGTGCAAACTCTACACGGCTAACCGCACGTTCAGCTTCACGAACGAACACGTTATCCGTGCACGTTGCTTCAATGTTGAACGGGCGTCCGCGTTCGTCCACGTCAAACCGGACATCACAGGTGCCTTCGATACCACGTTCCGCAGCCCGTGTAGGGTAAGACGGAACAGGTGGACGAATTGGCTGCGCGTCACGGTCAGACACGGCAACTGCGTCCAGAGCGAAGCCGGAAACGTTTCCGATCTCGACTGTTGCAGGTGCAGCACCCTGGATCTGCGGCGTCGGAAGGTTCACGTCAGAGCGAGAAGACGACAGGCGCGGCGGTGGCGGCGGCTGGTCTGCTGTCTGAATACGTTGAACGTTCTGACGTGTCGTACGGCGGATTTCAGTCGCCTCTTCCTGCGGTGTGACGCGGGAGAGAGAGCGAAACTCGTTTTCACCAAGTTCGATAGGTTTAGGCTCAATGAGCCAGCCCATCAGAATGAACAGAGCTACGACGATCGCACCGGCAAATGGGACACCCAGAATGATGCGTACCAAAGGGTTACTAAACATGTTGTAGTCCTCCTTAGTCCAGCTCAGTCGACACGTTCACAGCGGACTCAGGGTCTGCTGAAACAATTGCCTGCATCACAGTGTCGAGAACACCCGCTTCAGAAGCATTATCCACCTGGAGAACGATTTCCCCTTTGGAATTGCCTTCGCGAAGTTCACGGATCGTGAATTCAAGCTCGTTCAGCTCAATCTTCTCGCGGGCAACGAAAACATCGCTGTTTTCGTCGATCGCGATAATGATCCCGAGCGGCGCAATGTTGTTATCATTCTCAGCGTCCGTGCGGCTGATATCCACACCCGGCAGCTTGATGAACTGCGCGGTGACGATGAAAAAGATAAGCAGGATGAACGTCACGTCGAGCATTGGAGTCAGGTCAAGCGCCTGTTCCTCAGCTTCGCGGGCACGTACTTTTCGAGCCATGACGATCTCCTATGCTGTTGCGTCGACTGTGAAACCGACATTCTCAATGCCGGCGCTACGAGCCTGGTCAACAATCATGATGACCAGTTGGTTGCGGGCACGGGGGTGTGCCTGAACCAGAACAGCGCTTTCCGGATTTTCCGCAATCCGCCGTTCAATCGCAGCCCGCACAGAGCCAACATCCGAAAGACGACCATTGACCGTGACGAGGCTGTCCTCAGTGATACGGATAAGCACCGTAGGCTGAGGGTTTACCGGCTGATCCGGCGGAGCCGGAGGCGGTGGTGTCAGGTCGATCGCGTTTTCCTTGATGAAGGTCGCGGTCACAATAAAGAAGATAAGAAGAATGAATACGATGTCGAGCATTGGTGTCAGATCGACTTCGGACTCTTCCGCCTTACGCTTACGTCCTCTCATGCATCAATCTCCATCTGGTCTGCGACCGTCTGAACCTTACGGCTAACCGTACGATCCATACTGCTGGTAAAAATGATGCCTGACAGAGAGGCGACCATGCCTGCCATTGTCGGGATGGTTGCACGAGACACACCACCTGACATTGCCTGCGCGTCAGAACCCGAAGAAAGGGCCATAACGTCGAATACGGTCACCATCCCCGTCACTGTACCGAGGAGACCCAGCAATGGCGCTAAAGCTACCATCGCTTTCGTGAGGCCTACATTCTGTTCCGCCTGCTGGCGAACTTCAGACACAAGCTTCTCGCGAACCCAGTGAGCAAGAACCGAGGATTTGTCTTTACGACTATTCCAAGCTTCTACAGCTCTCTTGGCCACAGCGTTGTGCCCGAAGTTGAAGTAGAACATCCGTTCGAGAATCAGAGCCCACATAATAAATGTGGTAACCATGATCACGACGAGGACTGGTCCACCTCGACCCAGAAAGGCTTGAAGGTCAGCTAGCATATGCTTGCCTCCATTCCACCTTGCGACGGCCTAAGCCGCCGCCTCACGTTCCGCACGTTCTGCAACCAGACCTGCTGCCTGCTCGTCGAGGAGCTGAGACGCAGAGCGGGAAGCCGCTGAACAGATTGCGTGGATCAGAAGAAGCGGGATAGCCGCACAGAGACCCATAACGGTTGTCATAAGAGCCTGAGAGATACCGTCAGCCATCAGCTGTGGATCACCAGCACCGTAAATCGTGATCGCCGTAAAGGTTACGATCATACCGATAACCGTACCGAGGAGACCAAGAAGCGGAGCAACAGACGCGAAGACTTTAATGATGTCGTTGAAACGTTCGATTTTCGGAGACTCTTTGAGGATTTGCTCGTCGAGTTTCATTTCAAGTGTTTCTACGCCGTCATTACGATGAGCTTCGTACACACCGAATACGCGCGCCAGAGGGTTACCCTTGCCAGCTTGCTTCGACTTCGCAGTAGAG
>CENJ01161788.1_pt1 | contig 10879 bp, 10 predicted proteins | sample 356161 | NCBI WGS metagenome assembly CENJ01 (sample SAMEA2619531, study PRJEB7988) | marine metagenome | biome: marine biome (ENVO:00000447); feature: surface water layer (ENVO:00002042); material: "saline water (ENVO:00002010), including plankton (ENVO:xxxxxxxx)" | depth 5 m
GTTCGGAACATCGTTGTAGAACATCTTGGCGTTGACGCCGACAAGGTCGTCGATGGCGCAAGCTTCATCGATGATCTTGGCGCTGACAGTCTCGACACCGTCGAGCTGGTCATGGCATTTGAAGAGGAGTTCGGTGTTGAAATCCCGGACGACGCTGCCGAGCGCATTCTGACCGTGAAGGACGCTGTCTCCTTCCTGGAAGAAAGCGCCGCTTAATCAGGCATATGAAATGTTTTCAGCCCCCGTTTCGTTGCCTTGCAGGTAGACGTTTTTCGGGGGCTGGCGTATTTTAGGGCTATTGTTTTCCAGATCAGGAGAAAGAAGTGCGTCGCGTAGTCGTCACCGGTCTTGGAATGGTCACTCCGCTTGGTGTCGGGGTCGATCTCAACTGGTCGAAAATCCTGGCTGGGAAAAGCGGTATCAGCCGCATCACCCAGTTTGCGGTGGATGATATCACGTGCCAGATCGCCGGTCAGGTCCCCGGCCCGGACGAGGATGGCGGCCTGAACCTTGACGATTTCATTGATCCCCGTGACCAGCGCCGCCAGGACAGGTTCATCCAGCTTGGCTTTGTCGCTGCACAGCTGGCGGTAGAGGATTCCGGCTGGAAGCCAGATGACCGCGAGTCGCAGAACCGGACCGGTGTGATGATCGGGTCCGGCATCGGCGGTCTTGAGACCATCGTGAAGACCGACCAGCTGATGAGCGAGCGCGGCACCCGCAAGATCAGCCCGTTCTTCATTCCCTCGGCATTGATCAATCTGGTGTCGGGCCATGTTTCGATCAAATACGGGTTTCGTGGACCCAATCACGCCGTTGTCACGGCCTGCTCGACCGGGGCGCACGCCATTGGCGATGCGGCCCGCATGGTGGCGCTTGATGATGCCGATGTGATGGTGGCCGGCGGTGCCGAAGCAGCCGTATGCCGGATCGGCATGGCCGGGTTTGCTGCCGCACGGGCGCTGTCCACCGGCTACAATGACCAGCCGGAAAAGGGTTCGCGCCCATGGGACAAGGGCCGTGACGGCTTTGTCATGGGCGAGGGGGCTGGCATTGTCGTTCTTGAGGAACTTGAGCATGCGAAGGCGCGCGGCGCGACAATCTATGCTGAAATAAAGGGCTATGGCATGTCCGGTGATGCCTATCACATCACCGCGCCTGCCGAGGATGGCGATGGCGGTTTCCGCGCCATGCAGGCCGCGCTGAAGCGCGCCGGCCTGACCCCTGCCGATATCGACTATGTCAACGCGCATGGCACATCGACACCGCTTGGCGACCTGATCGAGGCCGGTGCGGTGCGCCGCCTCCTTGGCGATGCAATCGGCTCGATCTCAATGTCCTCGACAAAGAGCGCGACCGGACATCTTCTGGGCGCGGCCGGCGCGATCGAGGCCATCTATTCGATCAAGGCCGTGCAGACTGGCGAAGTGCCGCCGACGCTGAATCTTGAGGACCCCGAAGATGCGGTGGCCGATTTCGACCTTGTGCCGCTGAAGTCGCGCAAGCGCGAGGTTCGCAATGCCATGTCGAACTCCTTCGGATTTGGCGGCACCAACGCATCGCTGATCATCGGCAAGGTTACCTGATGCTACGTTCCGCCGGCCGGTTCATAATCCGGACGGTGGGGCTGCTTGGCCTCCTGGCCGCCCTTGTGGCTGGCAGCTGGTATGCCGTCGACAGGATGATCGTGCAGGCTGATGGGCCGCATCAGGACACCGTGCTAATCCAGATTTCACCGGGCGATGGTCATGCCACCATCCGCTGGGAGTTGAAGCGGGGCGGTGTAATCCGCGAGCTATACCACTATGATGCCGCGCGAATTATGGCTGGAACATCCTTTGTGCCAAAGGAAGGCGAGTTCGAGATACCGCCGCAGGCCAGCCTTGCCTCCATCATGAATATCATCCATGCCGGGCGCAGCCATCAGCGCCGCCTGACCATCATCGAAGGGCTGACCTCGGCCAAAATCCGCGACGCAATCCAGACAAACGGGAATTTCACCGGCGACATTACGGTGGCGCTCGATGAGGGCAGCCTGCTGCCGGAAACCTATTTCTACACGCATGGCACCAGCCGCGATGCCATGCTGACGCGTATGCAGGAAAAGCGGGAGCTGGCACTCGCCGAGGCGTGGATCGACCGCGCCCCCGACCTGCCTTACAAGACACCCCGCGATGCGCTGATCCTCGCCTCGATCATAGAGCTTGAAACAGGTGACAGCGCCGAGCGGCTTGAGGTCGCCGGTGTCTTTGTCAACAGGCTGAAACGTGGCATGCGCCTGCAATCCGACCCAACGGTCCTGTACGGCGTCGAGGGCGATGCCAATCGTCGCATTCGCCGATCCGATCTCAAGCGCAAGACCGAATGGAACACCTATGTCATCAAGGGGTTGCCGAAAACGCCGATCTGCAATCCAAGCCTTGAATCGATCAATGCCGCGCTGGCACCGGCACAGACGAAAAACCTCTATTTTGTCTCTGACGGCAAGGGTGGGTTGCGATTTGCAAGGACGCTGGACGAACATAACCGGAATGTAAGACTATTCCGGCAGGCACAGCGAAAGGCTGGCCTTCGCGACGACTGAACAAAAGACCCGGAAAGAAGGAATTGTCATGACAGGGACTGCGCAGACAGGCGCCGCCATCGGCCGCCGCGGGCTCATGCTGGTATTGTCGTCACCCTCGGGGGCCGGGAAAACCTCGATCGCGCGGCAGCTGCTGGCCGAAGATGCGAATTTGACGCTGTCGGTTTCGGCGACGACGAGGCCGGCGCGCCCGAATGAGGTCGATGGCCGCGACTATCATTTCGTCGAACAGGCGCGGTTTGATGCGATGGTCGCCGCTGATGAATTTCTGGAATATGCAACGGTGTTCGGCAATTCCTACGGCACACCAAAGGCCGACGTCATGGCGGTGCTGGAGGCCGGCGGCGATGTGCTGTTCGATATCGACTGGCAGGGAACCCAGCAGGTTGCCAATGCGGCCGGTGACGATCTTGTGTCGGTATTCATCCTGCCGCCGTCGCGGGCCGCGCTGCAGGCGCGTCTGGAATCGCGTGCTCAGGATAGTGATGAGGTGGTGGCCGCCCGCATGGCGAAGGCGTCTGATGAAATCAGCCATTACCGCGAATATGACTACATCGTCGTGAATGATGATCTGGACAGGTCGGTCACCTCTGTCCGCGCGATCCTTGCCGCCGAAAGACTGCGCCGTGGCAGGCAGATCGGCATGACCGAATTTGTCCGCACGCTTCAGGCCGAGGGCGACTGACCGTCAGTCGGGACACCAACCTCGCGCGCCAGACGGCAGAATGCCGCGATATCAAGATCCTGGGGCCGGCCCTGGGGATCGATCCCGGCGCGGGTGAGCAGGGCCTCGCCGCCAATCGGTTTCAGTGATGCCCGCAGCATCTTGCGACGCTGGCCGAAGGCAAGACGGGTCACATGCTCCAGCGCCGCCCTGTCACAGTCGTGGCGCGGCGCCGCAAGCGGCCTGATATGCACCACCGAGGATGTCACCTTTGGCGCCGGCACAAAGGCATCCGGCGGGATGTCGAACAGGATGGCGGCATCGGCGATCCAGCCGGTCAGGATGCTGAGCCGCCCGAAAGCGCTGTCGCCCGGTTGCGCGGTGATCCGCTCGGCAACCTCTTTCTGGAACATCAAGGTCAGCGATTCAAAAGCAGTGGCATGGCCAAGCCATTGGATCAGCAATGTCGTCGCGATGTTATAGGGAAGGTTGGCAACAATGCGGCGCGGCGCATCCCCCATTTCCCATAATGGTGTCTTCAGGGCGTCCGCCTCAACAAGGTCAAGACGGTCACCGGCGGCGGCAAGAAGCGAGGCGAGAACGGTGCCGGCGCGAAAATCCTTCTCAATCGCGATGACCTTCTGCGCCCCTTCCAGCAACAGCGCCCGCGTCAGCCCACCTGGCCCCGGGCCAACCTCGATCGTGGTGCCCTCCAGCCTGCCGGCGCTGCGGGCAATGCGCCGCGTCAGATTCAGATCAAACAGGAAATTCTGGCCAAGCGATTTGCGCGCCCGCATGTCCAGCTCGCCAACAAGCTGCTTCAGCGGTGGCAGTGCCTCAATGGCGGCGTTTCCGGGATGCGGTTCAGGTCTTGGCATGACGATTCATCGCCATCGACCGGGCCATGCGAATGGCGGCGATCAGGCTGTCCGCATGCGCGGTGCCACTGCCGGCAATGTCAAAGGCCGTTCCGTGATCTGGCGATGTCCGGATGAAATCAAGTCCCAGCGTGACATTCACGCCGCCATCGAAATCAAGCGTCTTGATCGGAATCAGCACCTGATCATGATACATGCCAAGAACACCGTCATAGGTCTCGCGCGCTCTCCTGTGGAACAATGTATCGGCCGAAACGGGGCCGAAGGCATTGATTCCGGCGGCCTGCAGCCGCGCGACTGCCGGCGCGATCACCAGCTCATCCTCCTCGCCAAACTGCCCTCTTTCACCAGCATGGGGGTTCAGGCCGCAAACGGCGATTCGTGGTTCGGCGCAGGCAAAATCGAGCCTGAGTGACTCGGCAAGCAACAGTCCCTTGGTGAAGATATCGTTGCCCGTCAGGGCGTCCGGAACCTCCCGCAATGCCATGTGGATTGTCACCGGAACCACGCGCAGCTCATCACATGCCAGCATCATCGTCGGCGCGCCATCACGCGGCGCTGCCAATGTCGCGAGGAACTCGGTGTGCCCCGGATGGGCAAAGCCGGCCTCCTGCAAAACCGCCTTGTTGATCGGGTTGGTGACCATCGCGGCGGCACTGCCATCGCGGGCCCAGGCGGCGGCCTTGCGGATACTGTCAATGATGATTGGCGCGTTGCGCGGATCGCCAGTGCCGACGTGGGGCGGCTGTGCCCACTCCACCGGTATTACGGGAAGTTGGTCATCCACCCCTTTCATATCAGCCGGCGTGTCGATAATGCGTGTTTTCACGTCAATGTTCAGTCTGTCAGCCATATCGGCCAGTCGCTGCGGGTCCTCGATGATGGCAAACCCGCGTTCGCCAGCTTGATGCGCCTTCAGGGTGATCTCGGCACCAATGCCGGCGGGATCGCCCGGCGTGAGTATGATGGGCGTGGCACTGGTAGGCGCGGCGCTGGTGGGCGTCATGGGGCCAGATGAGGCGGGTGGTGCCATCAGCCGTCGCGGCGTTCGATAACGGCCGTCCGGCGTAGCTTCAATGCCTGACGTTCGCTGAGGCTACCAAAGACCCGGTCAAAGAAAACCTGTCTGATTTCTTCGCGATCGGGAAGCTGCAATTCAGGTTTATTGAGCCTGCAGATCATCATCGAGGCAACGCCCTCGGCGAAGGCAAGTGGTTCGGACGGCTTGCCTGTTTCGAGCGACGCAATTAACTGCTGCATCTGCGGTGCCATATCGGCAACCAGCATTTCATCAAGACGGGCAAAGGCACCGCTTCCATATTCTGAATTGAGGATTTCCATGGCATCGCAGTCGGTTATGCCTGACGTGTCCCGGGACACTTTCGCCGCCGCCTCAAGCCGGTCAGCATCCGTGGCATCAGCTGGAACTGGCAGGATGGCGCGCGCCAGCCAGACCATCGATTGTGAATTGTCGACAAACCCGTCCTTGCGCTCGCCGGTGTGGCGCAGGATATAATACGCACCGTCCAGAAGAATGGGATCTGTGACCTGACCACTATTCATGCCGTCCAACCCGTCACGAAACATCTTGGGCAGCTTTTCAATCATGACCCAGCCGATATTGCCGCCCCGCGAGGCGCTGCCGGCAGCCGAATATTGCCGCGCGATTTCGGCGAAACTGGCACCCTTTCGAACGGCGGCAACAATCTCTGTCGCCAATGCCTCGGTCTGTGCCAGGTCTCGTGATTGCCCGGGGGCGAGGACGATTTCGCCAAGCTGGATCTGCGGTTTTGCCGCGTTGAGTTTGATCCGTTCAAGCTCTTCATCGATCATCACTTCTATGTTCGAGAACTTTTCCTGGAACCGGCCACTGATATAGCTCGACCAGGCCAGGTCGCTTGTATATTTCTGCTGCACGGTCATCGGATCGATTCCAGCTTCGCGCAGCACGATCGCCCCCGACCTGTTGCCGTCACCAAAATTCTGGTTCATGAAATTGCGTGCCTCTGGCAGGACAGCGGACTCCACCTCCGGGATCATGTCCTTTGCTTCTGCCAGACGTAGCTTGTCATCGATGATCAGCTGCAACGCGTCTTCATAGACACGGTCGCGGTTTTCATCGGTAATCCGGATATTGGTCGCGAATTCCAGGAACCGGGCGCGTTGCTCGACATCATAATTGGTAATCGGGTGTTCGTTCACCGTCGCCACAATACCAATCTGCGCGGCGGCGACACCAGACCAGACGAGTATGGCTGCAACAGTCTTTATCAACAGGAATCTGGTGAGGGTGTGCATCTTTTTCATGATCCTTCAGGCCTCATCCATCCTGGCAAGCATGATGGTGCCAATGACGGCTACGGTGAGTGCCGGCGCCCAGGCGGCAAGAATGACCGGGAGGCGGAGTGATTCGCCAAGCACCTGCATAAAATGGCTGAACAGTGTGATCGACACAGCAATGGTCATGCCGCGTGTGACCAGCATTGCCCTGCGGCCCCTGACAAGGTTTGTAAGCGTCGCACGGGCACTGATCATGGCCAGTCCAATCAGCAGAAATGGCATGGCCAGTAACTTATGCAGGTGGATCCGATGTTCAATGGCTGGCAGGCCAGCCCGTTCAAGCAACGCGATGAAGGACGGCAGTGAGTAGACGGCAATCGTATTCGGGGGCTCGCTCGAGAGGCCAAGGTCAAGTATGCCAAGGCTGCTCGGCAGCATCATGTTTCCCCGTTCGGACAGTACCCCCTCGCGATCCCAGGCGCGGGCGTCTTCGATGACCCATCCGCTATCGGTGAGTTGCATCGTCTCGGCCCGGATCCGCAAATTCAGGTTATTGTCCCCGTCAAACCTATAGATCACCGGTCTGACGATGCTGGACATTTCGACCTCCAGCATTTCGCCATGGATGATGAAGCGTCCATCCGGATGCTCATCACGGAGCCATATGCCGTCTGCGGATACGGAAAGCCTTTGTTCAGCGCTGCCAAAAATCGAGTTCATCATGCTTTCGTAATGGCGCGATGTGACAGAGCCGATCGGATTGATGATGCTGACATACACCACACCGATCAAAAACGCGACAACTGCCACGGGGCTGAGCACAGACCATATTGATTTTCCGAAACCGCGGCTTACAACGAATTCGTTCGTGCGGTTCCATGCCTCAAAACATACCATCGAACCGATAATGAGGACGATTGGGAGTGTTGTCTCGATCACGGTTGGAATGTTCAGCAAGACAAGATTCAAGATACTGACATCCTCGACTGTCTGCTTGTTGCTGCTCCGGCGTGCCAGCTCAATGGCATGGATCAGGGAAACGACAATTGTCAGGCCGACACCACTGGCAAGGACCCAGGCAAGGTATCTTCCCCCGAAATAGCGGAATAACGTGCTGGAAATACCTGTCCTGATCATGAAAATGCCCCGGCGCGTGGTTCACGTGACGTTTGAAAGCCGTTGAGGGATGGCAGGACAAGCATGGTGAGCATGAAAATGCCGGGTATGATCACACTGGCATACAGAAGTGGGACAGCTGCCGGGACCGCGGTCACGAGTGATCTTGCGGACATGACCGCCCCGATAAAAAACATGGTTGCGCAGAAGGAGATAGTTGTCCGACGGGACCAGGTGCTGCGCCTGATTTGTCCATAAAGGACTCCACAACTGGCGGTCAGCACAAGAACAAGCGCCAATGCAGGTGACACGATACGATAATGGCCTTCGGCAAGTCGCTGATTGATGTAGGCGGGACTAGGGGATTTGGCAGGATCGAGGAGGTTGGTTATCGAATCCTCATTCATGTCGATGGGCATCCGCGTCGCCTCTTTCCGGCCTTGCGGCGCCATCGTCACCGTGTGCGTGTCGAACAACAGCTTTGCGCCGGCTTCTTCATCACTTCCAAGTTCCATCCGTTCGCCGTCCTGGAGCAGCACTGCCGGAAGCCCATCGCGTTCGATGAACTTTCCAACGCGCGCGGTCAGGGTGATAATCTTGCCCTCGGTGCGTTCATCATGGATGAAGATGTCACGAGCCAGACCATCATTGAACTTCTCGCCAATCAGCATCGTCATCCCTTCAACGACATCGATGAACACATCGTCCTGAAGCATGACGGTCGGGATGCTGTTTCTGACCTTGAACTGTACCTGTTTGTAAACGCCAAAGCTCATCGGCAGCAGGATGGTCGAGTTCAAAGCCAGCAGGAAAGTCAGCAGGATGCCAAGTCCGACCGGTGCCCGCGCCAGTTGAAATGCACTTCTGCCGCTGGCCTGCATGACAAGCAGTTCCCTGTCGGCAACGGCGCGGTGGAATACCCAGGTCACAGCCACGAAGGCACCAATTGGTACCGCGATCGTCAGCCACAGCGGGATCACCGTAACCGACATCAGCAGAAATTCGGAAATCGGGGCGCCGCGGTTGATCACCACTTCAAGGATGCGGATTGTCTGGAACAGCCACATGATGCCGACAAGCGTGATCGACACCGCGATGGTGGTTCGCATCATCTGCGCAAAAAGGTAGCGGTCGAATTGCATGGTGGCCCCTTGAGACTCTGCCGGCATGATTACCATATGGAAACTGGAAAAAGCAAAAGCTATGACGCATCACCCCGGCTGAAAGGGTGAATATGATCCCCGCATCATGACGCCGGTTTGACAGGATTGTGGCAAAGCTGTTTTATCAGACGCCCTGCGGCCGGCTTCCAAGCTGACACGCGGAAAATTTCAGACAGGACAGGCATATGGCATCCAAACTTGATCTTTCCTTTTCTTCGACCATTCCAGATGGTGGCCAGGCGGTCATATGCCTTGTCGCCAAAGGCGGCACTTTGTTGCCGACTCTCGACAAGGCCGCGGCGGCGGCGGTTATCGCCGCCATGTCCGCCGCCCAGTTCACCGGCGAAGCCAACAAATCGCTGACGCTGTTTCTTGAGGCAGGCGTTTTCGTGCTTGTCGGCACCGGTGCCAATGTCGAGGCAGGAAGCGCGGCAGAGGAAGTCGGCGGCCGGGTCTTTTCCGCCGTCGACGGGCTTGAGACAAAGCGCGCCTGTCTGCCGGATCAGGGGCTTGGTGATGAGGTGATGGCTGACATGCTCATGGGCATGATGTCCGCCGCCTATCATTTCGAGGATTATTTCACCGAAACGACAAAGCGCGAAAAAACGGTTCAGGTCACGATTGTGTCGGACAGTCTGGAGGAGTCCCACCCGGCCGTCAGCGATCGGATGGGCCTGATGAAAGGCGTTGAAATGGCCAGAAACCTTGTCTTCGAGCCGCCCAACAGACTGTTTCCGGTTGAATTTGCCTCGCGCTGTACGGTGCTTGAGACACTTGGTGTTGAAGTGTCGATCCTCGATGAAGAGGCGATGGCAGAGCTTGGCATGGGTGCCCTGCTTGGCGTTGGTCAGGGAAGCCGGCGCGAATCCCGACTTGTCGTCATGAACTGGCGTGGCGGTGCGGACGAAGACCCCATAGCGCTTGTTGGCAAGGGGGTTACCTTTGATACTGGCGGCATCTCGCTGAAGCCTGCCAAGGGCATGGAGGACATGAAATTCGACATGGGCGGTGCCGCCGCTGTCACCGGCACGATGATGGCGATTGCGTCGCGCAAGGTGGCGCGCAATGTCGTTGGTGTGATCGGGGTTGTCGAGAATATGCCCGATGGCAACGCGCAGCGTCCGGGTGATGTCGTGACCTCAATGGCTGGCAAGACAATCGAGGTGATCAACACCGACGCCGAAGGCAGGCTGGTGCTGGCGGATGCGCTGCATTACACGCAGACGCGTTTCAAGCCACAGGCGATGGTCGATCTGGCAACCCTGACCGGGGCGATGATTGTCGCGCTTGGCAAGGAATATGCCGGGGTGTTCAGCAACAGCGACGGCCTGTCCGATCAGCTGTCAAAGGCCGGTGAGGCGACGCTTGAACCTGTCTGGCGCATGCCGCTTGGCAAGGCCTATCACCAGCAGCTCAAATCCCATATCGCCGACATGAAGAACATTGGTGGTCCGGCAGGCGGGTCGATCACGGCGGCATGTTTCCTCGAACGGTTCGTCACTGACACACCCTGGGCGCATCTTGATATCGCCGGCAAGGCGTGGGCCGACAAGGCTACCAAGACCGTGCCGAAAGGTGGCACGGGCTATGGTGTCAGGCTGCTCAGCAGGCTGGTCGATGACTGGCAGTCGGTTGATGCCGCCGCGAATGACAGCTGACAGACAGCTGCGGGACAACGTGAAGTGGGACAACGTGCAATGGGACAGTGTGCAATGGGACATTTCGCAAAGGGAAACTGGGCATGCCACAGGTTGATTTCTATCACCTGACAAAGTCCGAACTCCCGGACGCGCTGGTCATGTTGATCGAGAAATCACGGCAGGCCGGGCGCAAGGCATTGGTTCACTGCCCGCGTCCCGCCGCCGAGGCGATTGATGATGATCTCTGGACAAGGGAGCCGGACTCCTGGTTGCCACATGGGCTTGATGACGGTGATGGCGCGTCGCACGCCGTGGCATGGATCGTGTCAGAGGGAAAGGCCAACCCGATTGCGGCCGAATTTCTGTTTCTTCTGCATGGCGCCGAGCGTGAGGATATGGTCAGCTTTGAGCGGGTCTTCAATCTCTTTGACGGACGCTCCGAGGCGCAGGTCGAACAGGCCCGTGCGCAATGGCAGACCTGGCACGGCATGGACGGGCTGGAGATGCGGTATTTCGCCCAGGATGATGATGGAAAATGGCAACAGCGTGCCTGA
>CENJ01054625.1_pt1 | contig 10878 bp, 11 predicted proteins | sample 356161 | NCBI WGS metagenome assembly CENJ01 (sample SAMEA2619531, study PRJEB7988) | marine metagenome | biome: marine biome (ENVO:00000447); feature: surface water layer (ENVO:00002042); material: "saline water (ENVO:00002010), including plankton (ENVO:xxxxxxxx)" | depth 5 m
CTCGATGAAATCGGACTGAAGGCAGGATTGGTGGCACACTGCACACCAGCAGAGGGCTTGAATCTAGACGAGCTTAGCTGCGTAGGACTGAATCATATCGCTGGTTTTGGTTCTTTTCGTGGTCGTCTAGGCAATTTGAGTGTCGAGGAGGCAGGTCTAACGAGCTGCGGTCTGGATTCGCTAAGAGGTGGAGATGTCGACGACAATATTAGAATTTTAAACTTAATTTTCAATGGTCAGCGCGAAGAAGTTCCAGAGGGCTTGATTAATAGCATACTGCTTAACGCGGGCGCTGCTTTTTGGATCGCTGGTCGCAGTGACGATTTATGCTCAGGAGTCGAACTAGCCCGTGGACTTTTGGAGTCAGGCAGTGCAGGGCAGTGGCTGAAAAAGGCTCAGTCTTTTTATTCAGATAAATGACATTATCTATGGCTAAATATTTTGGAACGGACGGTATAAGAGGGCGCTTTGGGGCTTCATTGATTTGCCCGCAATTTGCATACCGGCTCGGATGCGCTCTCGGAAATTACCTGACTAAAATTCGCTTAAAAAAAACGTCAGCAGTAGTGATTGGACGAGATACCCGTGCGAGTGGGGTCGCCTTAAGTGACGCTCTCATTTCAGGGCTAAACCGCCATGAGGTCTATGTTCATGATGCGAGTATTTTACCCACACCAGCAATCGCAAGAGCAGTGCTTGATCAGCATGCAGACCTCGGTATCGCGATCACGGCTTCTCACAATCCTTCATGCGACAATGGAATCAAGCTCTTCGACCACTCCGCTCATAAGTTAGACGAGGCGCAAGAGATCTTAATCGAGTCATTCATCGATAAGGAGCCTGAGCCATCAGTAGACTTTCCCTTGGCTTATTCCCATCCCTTAGATGCCTCTGGTTCCTATATTAATTACCTCAGGTCTTTAATGGATCAGGATTCTCTTTCTGACTGGCGTATCGTATTAGATTTGGCCAACGGAGCCGCGGTGAAGACTACACCTGGAGTTTTCCAATACTGGGGAGCCGAAATGCTCTTAATCGGAGACAGGCCCGATGGGCTAAATATAAACGATGGTGTCGGAAGCGAGTGCCCTGCAGAGCTCGCCGAAGCGGTTCTTAAGCATGGAGCTCACATAGGTATTGCGCACGATGGTGATGGCGATCGGCTTGTCGTTTGCGATGAAGGTGGCACCATAGTAGACGGTGATATTATCTTAGCTCTATTGGGTCGTTATGCTCTTAAGGCTGGCACTTTACAATCAGACACTTTGGTTTCTACAATCCACAGTAATTTGGGCTTGGATCACGCGATAAGCGATGCAGGTGGGCAGGTGGATCGAGTCGACGTAGGTGATCGAAATGTGGCCAAACGTATGCGTGAGTTGGGTGCGAATATCGGCGGAGAATCTTCTGGGCACATTATCTTTTCAGACTTTGCAACGACTGGAGATGGTTTACTGGCAGCTGTTAAGATCATTGAATTGATGCGCACGACTGGCAAAGCCCTCTCGGAGTTACGAAAAGAGATCATGCTTTTTCCGCAATCAACAGCAAACCTCAGAGTTGCCGAAAAGCGACCACTTGCTGATCTGAAGTTCTTCCAGTCAGTCATCAAAGCGACGGAACAAGATCTGGGCGATGAAGGCCGTGTTCTTGTCCGCTACTCAGGCACTGAGTCGAAACTCCGCCTGTTGGTGGAGGGAAAGGATGACCTGCAGGTTGCCAAAGCAATTAAAGCCATAGAAATCGCGGCAGGTAAGGATTTGGATGTAATTCACAGTTGACCCTCAATCATATATACAGCCCTATAATTTTAATACATATTATGGAAGAAGTTGCCCTTAAAGATCTCGATACCCGCTTACAAAAGCAGATTGAAAATGCACGTAAAGCGGTTGATAAAAACCCTAGTTACGCAGTCGATATTTTGACCAACATCGTCGCACGTAACCCTGCTTGTCTAGACGCACGTAAGATTCTACGTCAGGCTCAACAGCGAGCCACTAAGGGTAAAACTAAGGGTTTGGGCGGATTACTTTCCAAGGTAACGAGTATCCCTTTTTCCATGGGTAGCCATTCGAAGATTAAGAAGGATCCGCAAAAGGCAATGGATTCTGCTGAACAAATGCTCAACGCAAATCCTGAGAATGTGACTGGTCTCAAAGTGCTTGGACTCGCTGCTGAAGAGCTAGAGTTATATTCAACAGCCGTTTTTGCCTACGAGACTCTACGTAAGCTTGAGCCGAACAACTCTGAAAATACTAAGTCACTTATGACGCTTCACATTAAAACAGGTAATTGCGAAGAGGCTATTCGAATTGGCGACATAGCTTATCGAGCCAACCCATCAGATGACGAGGTTCAAGCACTGATCAAGAAAGCCTCTGTTGAGCAGACGATGAGGAAGGGTAAGTGGGAAGAGGATAAGAGTTTCCGCGATAAGCTAAAGGACGAAGACGAGTCTCAAAAACTCGAACAAGCAGGCCGTGCCAAGACGGGTGACTCGGGCCTACGTGCATTGATCGAGGAGGCTAAGAAGGGGGTGGCTGAAACTCCCGACAATATGAATTTCTACCGCGAGATCGCATCTAACTATCGCAAGCTGGGTGACTATGATAGTGCTCTCGAATGGGTGGCTAAAGCTCGCTCACTGGAAGCTGGCCGCGCTGATGTGAACCTAGAGCGAATGGTCTCTACGCTCAAACGTGAGAAGATGCAGAAAGCAATCTCTGGAGTCGAAGAGCGCCTAGAAGCCAATCCTGAAGATTTGACTGCCAAGGCAGAGCTTGAAAAATTAAGCGCCGAGGAGCGCACTTTCCGCCTCGAACAATGCGAAGATCTAGTCCAGCGCTATCCCAATGAGTATAGTTATCGCTACGAGCTTGGGGAACTTTACTTTGAAGATGAGGAAATCGATAAGGCGATTAAAGAGTTACAATTGGCTCAACGCAGCCCCAAGGTGCGGGTTGGCGCGCTTATTCTTCTTGGCAAGGCTTATCTGGCTAAAGGTTTCCATGATCTCGCGTCTGAACAACTGACAACTGCGAAGTCTGAGATTCCTGGTATGACAGACCAGAAAAAGGACGTGCTCTATCAATTGGGTTCTGCTTATGAGCAGCAAGGTGATATGGATAAGGCCATAGTGGAATTCAAAGCACTTTATGGTGCGGATATTTCTTACCGTGATGTCTCCCAGAAGATTGACGATTTTTACTCTAATAAGTAAACCCATGTCCGCTAAAAACACTTATTAGCAGACTTTGGACTAGATGAAATAAGACGCTTTTTATTTACGAAAGACGACGATTCGATTGCTGTTCGTGCCACGAGTGTTGTTGCGCACGCCCCAACAATTGGCGGTCTTGGTGAAGGTCTGGCTATTAATCAGAGTGTATTCAACTTTAAGGCCAGCGGTTTGCCCGGCGAGGATGATTTGCTCTTCCAACATTAGTTTCCCTTTGCGCACTTCGCCTACTTCGAGAGCGATGCGACCTTCGGCCTTGAGGACACGGCTCATTTCTTTGAGCGAAGCATTCATCTTAGCTGTCCAATCTCCGAGCTTGCGTAGTTGCCAGAGCTTGCCTCGTTCAGGTTTGCATTGGCAGAACCAGTTGCGTAGCCAGTTATCGCCAACGTAATTGACGATGTCGAGGAAAGGGGGCGAGGTTACGATCAGCTGTACTGACTCGTTTTGGATCTCAGGCGTGGCATCGGCTGAGCGGCAAAGTAGGGTCGATGAGGTCGCGTTGTAATTGCTGGGTAGCCCCTGTCGAAGGAGGCTTTTCGACTTTTTTAGAATCAGTTCCTTCGTATTTCGATACTCTGGCTTTTGGCTTCGTTTAGCATTAATCTTACGCTGAGCGTTGAGCGTAGTAGCTTGATTGGGCGGTAATGTATAGACCGAGAAGAAGCCTTTTGAATGACCTGTAAGGCGATTGCAGGCTGTCATTTGAAGCCAAGCGTCGACCTCGTCAAAGGTGCCTGTGGCTTGCCTGGCTTTGAAATAGCTGCGCCAACCATAGAGTTCAGCGAGTGTTTGCTGTTCAAAAAAAACGAACAGGTCCTTATTCTCGATCTCTACCTCAGGAAGCGTGATTTGTTCGATTCGTTGAGTAATCTTTTCGAGGTTCTGCTCGCAGAGGCGCGGGGCTGTCAAAATTGTACTGAGTGGATTGACGTCATTACCAATCACATTGTGGCCGAGCAGTTTTGCTTCGATTAGTGTGGTGCCGCGTCCCATGAAGGGATCGTAGATTAATTGGCCGGGCTCCGCATAACGCTCGATGAAATAGGCTGGCAGCTGGGGCTTGTAGCATGCTCGGTAAGAAACCTCATGGATGGGGTGGCCATAGCGTTGCTTGGCAGTCCAAAACTCGCCATGTTTGATCGGGGTTGTGCATTGGCGAGTGTTCTCTGTTGTCGGCATGTTGCCTAAGATGGGGCTCAACACACATAGTACAACAATAAATTACTAAGTATTTAATAAAATAAATAACCAGTAACCTACTGTTCGGAACGGCTAGCCAGATGGGATTGTATATTGGTAAAGTGCGCTATGGGACCACCGAAGCAGAGGCAGCCTAAGCGAAGGTATATGAGGAAGATCGTAACGAGGCCGATCTTTTTGTTGGTTTCCCACACGGTGTAAACCTCCTAACTAGAGGGGTTGGGCGAGGATGAATGGGCGTACGACCATAGCTTGAAAGCGGGCCTTTTCTTTTTCCCAGTGTTCAGCATGGAGCTCGCAGGGCTGGACAAGGTCGCCGCATTGGAGCCATTTCTGGACCTGAAACTGATCGTCCTTTGCGAGGACCAGTCCCGCGGCCTTTAAGTCTAAGCTGGGATCCACATAGATTAGATTGCCAGCCTTGAAATGCGGTTTTAGATAGCTCCAGTCGACCTCCCCTGAGTATTTCTCTAATTTTTTGGCATGAGAGAGTGTGTCATCGGCTGGGCTAAAGTCTTCTTTAAACATATGTAGTTCAGTGGGATGTGGTTGCATTTCCCCTGTTAGCTTTTTCAGGATAAATTTTTTTTCAGATTTATTGAACGTGAAGCAGGGTAATATGTCTTATCAATATAACTTCGTGTTAAATGTTAAGTTTTAAGTGTTAATTTGTTGTTTGTCATAGAACGCTGCCTAAGTAATTGGGCAGCGTTTTTTTGTTCACTAATTATGAGGCAACGAGCGCTGCGTCTCTTGTTGACCTTATACAGCAAACTAGGGATTAAGCTATCTATTCACTTCTCATTTCAACGCTGGTCGCACTGGCATTAGCGAGCGTCTGATGAAGCGGTATAATTTGCTATCGGCTTGACTCAATGCATCTAGTTTCTGGACACTAAAAACTCACATCTTCAACAAGCTAATTAATCATAAGGACTAGACTATGGCAGGCGTCGGTAAATTACTCAAACAAGCACAAAAAATGCAAAGACAGATGGAGGCCATACAGGCTAAGCTCGCCGAAACCATTTTGGAGGTTTCTAGTGGTGGCGGTGCCATCAACGTTAAGATCAACGGGCAAGGCGATTTTCAAGGCTTTAAGATCGACCCCGAATTTTTAAAAGAAGACGCTGACTTCATTGAAGAGACGCTCCTCTCAGCCGTCCAAGAAGCTGCAGTCAAAGCTAAGGAAACCAGCGAAGAAGCAATGGGTTCAGTGACTGGCGGTATGGGTGGCTTCCCTGGGTTAATGTAGGCTCTTTGTCGTCGGTTGCCTTATTTGTCTTCTCCTCTCTGGCCTCTGTCTACTGCCTCCTGATCTCTGCAAATGACACCTGCCTACGATTCGCTGCTCCAGCAACTTAAACGCCTACCAGGTTTGGGCTATCGCTCCGCTGAACGAGTGGCTATGCATTTGTTAGTCGAAAAACCTGATACGATACCCGAGCTGCTGGATGCTATGAAGCTAGCGCGTGAGGCCGTCTGCCGCTGTCAGATATGCGGTAACATGGCTGAGAGTGAGCATTGCCCTATTTGCGAAGACGATAACCGCGACGCTAGCACGATCTGCGTGGTCGAGCATGTTCCCGATTTGATCGCGATTGAGCGTTCCAGCGCTTGGAAAGCAAGCTACCACGTGTTGCATGGCAAACTCTCTCCAATTCATGGAGTTGGCCCCGAGCAGCTTAATTTAAAAAACCTTCAAGCCCGAATCCAAACTGGGGAAGTCACTGAGTTAGTCCTCGCTCTCTCCAACGATATCGAAGGGCAGGCAACTTGTCATTTCATTCAAGAAGAGCTGGTAGAGGATCGGCCGATTAAAGTCTCTCGCATCGGCTTCGGCCTACCCAGCGGTGGCGGCGTTACTTACGCGGACTCGGTCACACTTCGCAGCGCGCTTGAAGGCCGCCGCACTTACGAATAGTCCCCATGATACAATTTTCTATCTTAGGCATTCCCGTTCGCGTAGAGCCATGGTTCTGGATCACGATGGCTTTTATTGGAGGTGGCCTCCATGCTAGCAATTCAAGTGATATTTTGCTGGTGCTTGTCTTCGTCTTTGCGGGCTTTCTATCTATCATGATACATGAGCTCGGGCACGCGCTCACTATACAAAGATATGGCCTTCCTGCAGCCATTACCCTGCAAGCCTTCGGTGGCTATGCCTCCTTCCCTGTAGGTAAGCTGGATCGCAAACAGTCATTCGTGGTCACTGCGGCGGGTCCTGCTCTGCAGTTCGTATTTGGTGTCCTCCTTATTATCCTTGCTCCCAATCTTTCGATTCCGGAAGGTTCCCTCTTTCTTCCCTTCCTCAGAGATTTGATTTGGGTCAGTATCGCATGGTCGATCCTAAATTGTCTGCCCGTCTATCCGATGGATGGTGGGCAAATGATGGCCGCGATTCTTGGACCTATGAAGCAGCACTACGTCCATTTGATCAGTTCTATCGTCGCAGTCGCTGTCGGTATCGCTGGCTACCTCTATCTCGGCACAATCCTATTACCCATTTTCATGGCACTCTTCGCCTGGCAAAATTGGCAGTCTTACCAAGCTTCTTCTCCCCAGTAGCAATCGTTTACCGAATTGTATCCTTTCCATTTCCACTGCCCAAGGTTTTATATGAGCCATGAAAATTGCTAAAATAGTCCTCAAAGAACTGGTTTTTTTTGCTCGGCATGGGCTACTCGAAGAAGAAGCAAAGCTAGGGCAACGCTTTCGCCTGAATGTAGTCGTCGAGCTGGAACCTTCACTCGATTTGGCAGCAGATACTCCAGACTCTACGGTGAATTACGTGGAGCTTTACGCAACGATCAAAGAGATTTTTACCGAGCAACGTTTTAATATGATCGAGGCGGCAGCCGATGCCATCGCAGTCGGCATACTTGAACGTTTCGCCAAGCTTGTATCGGTTACGGTAGAAGTGAAAAAACCCTCAGTGCCTGTTGACTGTGCTTGCGACTACTTCGCTGCGGAGGTGACGCGATGTCGCTAGTGCATGCCTACATCGCGCTCGGCAGCAACCTTGGTGATCGTTTAGGGCAAATGCAGTTTGCGCTCAAGGCTTTAACGGCGAATGATCAGCTCAAAGTTTTACAAATTAGTCCTGTTTATGAGAACCGTGCAGTTGGCATGGGGGAGGCCGATGACTTCCTCAACGCAATGGCTGAGGTCGAGACCTCGATGGCACCACTTGAATTGCTCGACTTTTGTCTCGAGCTGGAGTCGAAGCTCGGCCGAGTGCGCACAAAGGAGTGGGCGCCGCGCACCATCGATCTAGACATCATCGCTTACGGGGATGAAGTCATCGAACACAAGCGCCTTCAAGTGCCTCACCCACGTATCCCTGAGCGTGACTTCGTCGTGCATCCACTCTGCGCCATCGCGCCGAATTTAGAGATTCGAGGTCAATGCGTAGCTCATATGGCTGCGGCGTTGCCGATGGACAGGTTGACGCTCAGCGAATTGAAACTTGAACTCGAATAGGGCTCTGATCCAAGCTTGGAGGGCCGCTAACAGATGAGCATAGATACATAAACCATTCTCCACGCGCTACCTGAAGCTTGAACACCAACCCAGACAGACCTTTTAGGCAATGAAACCACAAATCGAAATTGAATACTGCCCAGGCTGCCGCTGGCTCCTCCGCGCGGGGTGGACAGCGCAGGAACTTTTGACCACCTTCGAAGCCGAGCTTGGCGCGGTAACACTACGCCCTTCCGAGACAAGTGGCACCTTTCGTGTTAGCTTGGACGGCGACCTGATCTGGGATCGAAAGACCGAGGCTCGTTTCCCTGAAATCAAAGAGTTGAAGCAATGCGTGCGCGACCATATCGCGCCAGAGCGCGATCTTGGGCACAGCGACACAGACGAAAGACATAAATTTAGTGGATGAACTTTCTCAAAAAGCAAACCCCTCACGACTGATCAATTAACCACCTCAGTTTTTATTTAAGCCACTTTTTCCAGCTATCACGGTAGTCTTCCGCATTTCGCCAATCGACGATGCGGGGCTTAGTGCGGATGATGGTATCTTGAGGTGTTTGTTCATTATAAAGCTTCTCGATCATGGTCTCGACGCTCTTATATCCCCAATCGTAGTAGGGGTGGACGACGAGCGCATCGAGGTAGCCTTGATCGACGTAGATGAAGGCAGAAGGTGAGGACTGAATAGCGACGACGGGTAGTTTGCCAGGCTTCCAAGGGAGTGCGGGCATACCGAGTAGCGGCCAATCTTCGAGAAAGACCCAGCCCTTGATCAGGTCGTTGCGGTCGGCCTCTTCGGCTGCACGGATTGCTTCGATCGCAGAAAGATAGTCGGGCGCACAAGTGATCGTCGTCTCGATGTGGCGATAGCTAAGCACCTCGCGTAGACCGGTCATGCGCTGCTCCAGCTCCGCGCTTGGTGTCGCGCTAGTGAGTATCGCGACGCGAGCCTTTGTAGGAAGTTTGCTTAGAATCGAGCGGCCTGCTAAGCGGCCAGCTTCGACCTCGTCGGCCAGCACAGATGTGAGTGATTCACGGTTGGAGAGTTGGCTCTCGAAAAAGACGACTTCTTGACCTTGTAGTAAGGCAAAGTCTATGGATGCACCGACGGCTTCAGTTTTTTCTGGGCTGATGATTAGACCGTCCGCATCTTTAATGAAGAGTTCGGCTAGCGAATTCATTTGGCTGCCTCCTTGAGTCTTATCTGGAGTGTAAATAACTACTTCAATGTCGATCGAATACTTTTTGCTGAGTTCAAGTGCTGCGGCTTGAGCCCCTTCTTGGGCGGCTTGGTAGATGACGTTCTCTTGGTCACGCCCGACAAAGCCGATCTTAAACTCGCCGAGCAGTTCGCGGTTTTGAGCTTCGAGGACGGTGCACCAAAATAGGGCAGCTAGGAGAGTGAGTCGTTGCAGCATTGTTACCTAATGTAGGAATCTTTAAATACAGTTGGCAACTGGCTTTGTTCGCTTTTTAGCGAGGCATCCGAGCCAAACTCTCTGCGAGGCCACCTTCGCGGTAATACTGACGCCATTGTGTAGCGAAATCCTTAGCTAATTGAGCTTTGCTTTCGGAGGCAGTCTTATTGAGACAACGCTCTAAGCTTGCTCGATTTAACCGTATAGAGAGTGCGATTTCTGGATCAAGCCCGTCAGTCAAGATCGCGTTTAATGCCTCGCCACATTTTGTGAGTTGGGTCGGATTGGTCAGAGGGAGTAGGGTGTCTTTAAGTTGTTTTTCGTTCGCAAAGAAAGCACTGTTTAAAAAACTATTCGGCGGTGAGGGCTGCGTGAGCAGACCGTCGATCTGACCTAGGGCGCAGATGCTCGTGCCATGTCCTTTTGGTTCATCCGGGTAGAAGAGTGTATCGATTATTTCGGCTATTTCGGTCTCGTCGAGAGTTTGCCCATGACTCTCTGCCGCTGCAATGACGAGCGCGGGGTAGAGGGTGAACCAAGGCTGGTGATGCCCGTTGTCGCCCCATGCGGTGAGGAGCAGGCCCCGTGCGCCGTGAGCGTGACCTTGTTTGGCAGCTTGGTGGATATTAGCCTTGGCCACTTCTAGGCGACCAGAAAAGGAATTCCAATTGCCCGCACCAGGCGCGACGTAGAATTGATCACGGAACCCGGCCTCGGTTACGATGCGGCATTGTTCCGCAAATGGGGAGTCGGCCTCGTAGCCCCAAATGACCGGAATGACACCTTTGGGTAATTCCGACACCAAATCGGGGCGCTCCATAATAATGTCTGCCCAGAACTGGGCAGTTTGCCCGTGGTTCTTTGTCAGTGCAAAAAGTTGCTTCATGAAGTCCAAATAGACGCGGTGCTTGCCTTCACGTTCGACGCGCCCAGCGCTGCGGCCTTTGCCTAGTTCCCACGGCTCGTCGCCCCCGATGTGAAGCTGGCACGAGCTAAAATTGGGCAGTAGCTCTGCGTAAAGTTTATCCATAAAAGCGGCGCTGTCTGCATCGGGGTAGAGCGTGCTGCCAGTATCGCGCCAGCCAGCAAAAGGATGCTCAAAGCCGTCCGGGCATTCTGCGAGTGGCTTGTAATCTGCGTGCTTGAGCCAGCGCTCCATGTGGCCGAAGGAGTTTTGATTTGGCACTAGTTCGATGCCACGATCTGCGCAGTAGCTGTCGAGTTCGAGTATCTCGCTGGCTGTTAACGGCGAGGCATTCTGCCAAACCGTTTCGTGCTCAGCATAGGCGAAGGTGTGTTCCGTATAGAGTTGCAGCTCGTTATATTTAAGCGCTTGCAGAGCATCAATCAAGCTGTGGAGTGTTGCCATCGTCGGTACTCGGTTGCGACTAACGTCGAGCATCAGACCACGACGATTAAAGAGAGCGGTATTATTTAACAACATTGGCAGAAAAAAATGGCACGCTCTGGAGGAAGCGTGCCGTATTTCCCATGGTCGGGCCGACAGGATTTGAACCTGCGACCCCTTCACCC
>CENJ01138861.1_pt1 | contig 10877 bp, 12 predicted proteins | sample 356161 | NCBI WGS metagenome assembly CENJ01 (sample SAMEA2619531, study PRJEB7988) | marine metagenome | biome: marine biome (ENVO:00000447); feature: surface water layer (ENVO:00002042); material: "saline water (ENVO:00002010), including plankton (ENVO:xxxxxxxx)" | depth 5 m
AATTATGAAAAAATTAAAGAAAGGATATCAACATTTGCTGTATGTTGCGCTGAAAAACTAAGAGCTCAAAATAGTAATTGTAACTCTATATATGTATTTATAAGGAGCAATAAATTTCAAAAAAACAAGCTTCAATATAGAAATGGAATATTAATGACTATTCCTTTTTCAACAAACTCAAGTATGATAATTAGTAAGTATGCAATTAAGGGCCTAAGAAAAATATTTAGAAAAGGTATTAATTATAAAAAAGCAGGAACCATAGTGATGGGTTTAGATTCATCCAAAAGCTATCAACTCAATATGTTTGAAAATGAAAATCCAAAACATAAGTATTTAATGAAAACTATAGATTTTATACAAAAAAAAGAAGGACAAAGTAAAATTAAACTTGCTTCCCAGGATTTGAGAAAAAAATGGAAAATGAAACAAGAAAAATTAAGCCCTAACTATACTTGTAAATTAAATGAAATTATAAAAATAAAATGAAAAAAAACAACCTTATATTTTTAAAACCAAAAAAAGAAAAATTTATAGGTCAATGGCTAGTAGAACAAGGCATATCTGCAGGTTTTCCATCACCTGCAGATGATTTCAAAGAAGTAAGGATAAGTTTAGATAAGGAACTAGTAAAAAATCAAGAGTCAACCTTTTATGCAAGAGTAAGTGGAGATTCAATGATTGGAGCAGGACTTAATGACAGAGATTTATTAGTTATAGACAGATCTTTAAATCCTGAAAATGGAAAGATAGCAGTTTGTTTAATTGATGGAGAATTTGCTGTAAAAAGGATTATAAAAAAAAGAAATAAATTATATCTAAAATCAGAAAATAAAAATTATAATGATATAACTATTAATGAGGAAAGTCAGCTAATTATATGGGGAATAGTTACCTATGTTATAAAGAAAATAAATTAAAATTTAACAACTGGAACTTCATTCCAATTAATTTGCGTATCCGCATTTTTTAAATCTACAAAATTAAAATCAGAGACCCATTTTTCTAATTTTAACATTGTTGAACTTAAACCAACATATGATTTAAATTTTCTAAAAAAACTTAATTCAGGTATAACAGGTTGATCAGGGTCAAAATCTCTAGGATGAAAATAAGTCATAATATAATCAGATTTTTTTGTAAGTTTTTTTGTTAAGAAATAAGGAAAAAATCTAAAATACCCACCACCAGAAAAAATTAGGCTTTTTCCAAAGAATGAATAAGTATTTATTGGAAATTCTTTTAATTCAAATCCTTGATAATTAATGATAGAAGGAATTGATTTTTTGAATGATGGAAAGCCACCGTGAGCTCTTGACATAGGAAAAACGGAACAATCATGAGTAATACCGTTAGTTGCTAAAATTTCAAAAACCCATTTATTTTCTTCTGTAATTGAGAACCCAGGAGCTCTAAAGTACCTAACCTTTTTTGAAATTATATCTTCAATTATATTAATTGATTTTTTAAGATCTTGTTGTACTTGATATTTGTCTTGTTCATACATTAATTGGTGCATATGTGTATGAGAACCAATTTCATATCCACAATTATCTATTTTTTTTATAATATCAGGGTACTTTTCAGCAATCCAACCAACAACAAAAAAGGTAGCCTTTAAATTAAATTTATTAAGAAAAAGGAAGATTTTGTCCATATTCCTATAAATTCTCTCTTCATAATTTATCCAATCAGATTCATTTTTTGTTGATGAATTATCTAAAATATGATACCATTCTTCAATATCAAAAGTTAAAATATTCATCTATTATCAAAGTTAGTTAAAGACAAAGCCCATTTTGAAAATTTATAATTATTTGGTTCAAATTCTTTATTAATCATAACATTTATATCCCTATCAATTAAATATTTGGGCACTTTAATAAATGGCTTAAAATCATAATTAGTACAAACTGAAAAAAAATCAATATCATAATTTTTAAATAAATATCTAAAAAGATTAATTTTCTCATTGCTTGAAATTGAATCTGTACAAAAAAGATATAATACAGAGTATTTACCCTCTCTATAAATTTTAAAATATGAGTTTTTATATTTTTCATATCCATAGAATCTAGTTTCAAGAAATGATTTATTTGTGTCTATGTAAAGCTCAAAATTATTATTATCGGATGAAAAATAATTAAGAAAAAAAAATATTCTTTTCCAAAGAAATTTCATTTTAAATAAATTTAATGGAAATATTTTAAGATTAAGATTACCTATTTTTTTCCATTTAGCAATTATTTCCCAATATTTTGAAGCTCGAGCATTTGGAATAGAAATTACAAACTTTATATCTTCAGAAAGTTGAGTTTTAGTAAGATTTTTATATAATTTGTATAAAATCAACTCATTAAATCGATATTCTTTTTTCACAAAAGCATCACAACCAAGAGCAATAATTATTTTCTTATTATTAAATATATAATTATAAGGTATTAATGTAAATCCGGCACAAATTTCTTCATCATTGTAAAGCAAGGAATGAATAGCATATCCGTCTTTTCCAGACAAATATTTTTTTTTTAAATCATGATTAGATATTTTTTTTTTAAATATTAAATTAAAAATATCGCAATAAGAATTAAAATCTGATTCTGAAATTTGAAATGTTTTTTTAACAACAAAATTTAAGTTCACTTTAAAATTTATTTTCTATTATGCATGCTCCAAATGAATAACCTACTCCAAATCCACATAATAAAATATATTTTGACTCCCTGTAAATATCATTATATTTTTTTATACATATTGGAATTGTTGATGAAACTGTATTGCCTGTATCTTCCAAGTCAACAATAAACTTATTTTTATCAATACCAATTTTCCTTCTTAGATGTTCAAGCATAAATTTATTTGCTTGATGAAAAATAAATAAATCTATTTGATCAATATTCAAATTATTCTTTTCTAGTACACTAGTAACTAATTTTGGTATAGACTTTAGAGTAAAATTAAAAATTTCAGTTCCATTCATGTATAGGTTTGGCTTTAAACAAAAATCATTATCTCTCAAGCCACTATTATTAACAATTAAATTTTTTGACCCACTACCATCACTACCTAAAACAAACTTATGAATCATACTATCTATTTTGAATGAAATAATTGATGCTGATGCACCATCTCCAAAAATTGATTTATTACCCTTATCAGAATCATCAATATATTTTGTGTAAGTATCAGCAGTTAACAATAAAATATTTTTAGCAACTCCTGAAAGTATTAAACTTTTACATAGAGCAAGACCATAGATAAATCCTGAACAACCTTGATTTATATCAATTGCACCGACGGTTTTGTTTAACCCTAACCTATCTTGAATTATACATGCAGTTGTTGGAAGAAAATAATCAGGGCTTTGTGTACAATAAATTAAAAAATCAATTTCTTGAGGATTAAAATTTGAATTTTTAAATAATTTTTTTGAAGCCTCGACAGCTAAATCTGATGCATACTCATCTTTTGAAGATACACCTCGTTTATTTATTCCAACCTTTTCAAATATTTTTTTAGCAGAAAAATCAGAAAATAAACTTTCCAAATCATTATTTGTTAATTTATTTTCAGGTATGTAGTAATCAGTGTATAAAATCATTTTTTAAGATGATTGTAAATATCTTCAACTGTTTTAAAATTTTCAAAATCATCTGATGAAATTATAGTGCTGTAAGTTTCATCAAGCATGGAGATCACCATCAAAGAGGTCATTGAATCCCAAGAATCTAATTCTCTAAATTTTGTTTGTAAATTAATATCCAAATTATCTTCTTCAAACTGATTAATAAAATTTTTTAAGAAAATTTTTTTGTCCATATAAATTATTGATTAATTATATTAATGTCTTAAATATAAATTTAATTTTTATAAATCATTTTATAGTACGCCAAATAAGAGCCATTAAGAATATTTTTCATCCATTTTTGATTATTCAAATACCAATCAATAGTTAAATTTAAACCTTCTTCCAACTGAACAGTTGGTTTCCAACCTAGTTTCTTTTTGATTTTTGATGAATCAATAGCATATCTTAAATCGTGACCTGCACGATCTTTAACAAAAGTTATTAGTTTCTCTGAAAAACCCTTTTGTCTACCTAAAATTTTATCAGTTTTAGAAATCAATAATTTAATTAAATCAATATTTTTCCATTCATTAAAACCTCCAACATTATAAGTCTCTCCAATTTTACCAAAATGAAAAATTTTATCAATTGCTATTGCATGGTCCTCAACATATAACCAATCACGAATATTTTTTCCATCTCCATAAATAGGTAAAGGAATTTCATTAATTATATTGTTTATCATTAAAGGAATTAATTTTTCTGGAAACTGAAAAGGCCCATAATTATTTGAACAATTTGATACAATTATGGGTAAACCATAAGTATCTCCAAAAGATCTAACAAAGTGATCTGAAGATGCTTTTGAAGCTGAATATGGTGAATGAGGATCATACTTTGAATGCTCTGTAAACATATCATTTTTATCAAGTGAACCATAAACTTCGTCAGTTGAAATATGATAAAATAATTTATTATTAAAATTATCTTTCCAATAATTTTTTGCAACTTGTAATAAACTTAAGGTTCCTATTACATTAGTTTTTGCAAAGGATAAAGGATCTTCAATTGAGCGATCTACATGTGATTCCGCTGCAAGATGAATAACATTAGAAATTTTAAATTTTTTAAAAATTTTATCTAATAATTCTAAGTCACAAATATCTCCTTTGATGAAAGTATAATTAGACTTATTTTCAATATCAGAAAGATTTTCAAGATTTCCAGCATAGGTTAATAAATCTAGGTTTAATATATTATATTCTGGATATTTGTTTACAAATAACCTAACAACATGTGAACCTATAAAGCCTGCTCCTCCAGTAATTAAAATATTATTTTTCATTCATCAAAATTGAGATACATTTTTTTACGCTGTCTTTAAAATATGGAATTTTTAAACCATATGTCTTTTTTATCTTGGTTTTATTCAAAAGAGAGTATTTAGGTCTTTTAGCTTTTGAATTAAATTGATTAGACATAACAGGATTTATTTTAACCTTAAAATCACAAATTTCTCTAATGTATAGAGCAAAATCATACCATGAAATTTCACCTTCATTTGAATAATTGTAAATTCCAGGGACCCAATGATTATGATTAATTATTTGCATAATTACATCTGCTAAATCACTAGCATATGTAGGAGTTCCAACTTGGTCACAAACCACATCAATACATTTCTGTTCTTTCATTAATTTAATCATTGTTTTTACAAAATTATTTCCAAAACTAGAATAAACCCAAGATGTTCTGATTATGATTGAATTAGGATCATTTTGTAAACATGCTAGTTCACCATTTAATTTAGTTAGTCCATATTTATTTATTGGTTTTGCTTTATCAACTTCTTTAATTGGAGTATTTGAAGTTCCATCAAAAACATAATCTGTCGAAATATGAATTAGCTTAGAATCGTTTTTACAAACCCATTTTGAAATTACTCCAACAGCAAGATTATTTATTTCGTTGGCTTTATCATACTCAATTTCTGCATATTCAACATTTGTATATGCTCCACAATTAATTATTAAATCAGGCTTAATTTGATTTAACTTTTGTGGAATTTGATGTAATTGTGAAAGATCAAAAGTATCGTAATCTGAAAAAACCCATTGAAATGAAAAACTACCCGATTTTTTTTTAATTTCTGAGCCAAGTTGACCATTAGTTCCAGTTAATAAAATTTTCATTTGAAGGGAGTTTCAAATTCCGACATTAATGAAAGGTTTTTATCTTTTTCAGAAATTATAAGACTTTCTTCATCCATTCCCCAATCAATTGATAAATCTGGATCATTCCACTTTATTCCAGAATCATGGCTCGGAGCATAATAATTATCAACTTTATAAGAAAAAATAGCTTTATTACTTAAAACTAAAAAAGCATGAGCAAAACCCTTAGGTATAAATAATTGATGTTTGTTCTTTTCTGACAAAATAAATTTTTCATACTTTCCATATGTAGTTGAATTTTTTCTCAAATCAAGAGCAATATCTAAAACTTTACCCTTAATGCATCTAACTAGTTTTGATTGATCAAATGGTGGTTTTTGAAAATGAAATCCTCTTAAAACACCTTTACTAGATTCAGACTCATTGTCTTGAACAAAATTAATTTTTCCAATTTTTTCACTAAAAAAACTATTATTAAAGGGTTCAAAAAAATATCCCCTATCATCTGTGAAAACTTTAGGTTTAATTAATAATAAACCATGAATTTTAGTTTTACTTATCATTTAAGACTTTTTTTTCTATGTATTGACCATATCCTGTTTTTAATAGTGGTTTTATAATTTTCTTAAGAGATCTTGAATCAATGTAACCCATCTTGTATGATATTTCTTCCAAGCAAGCAACTTTTAAACCTGTATGCTTTTCAATTGTCTGTATAAAATTTGAAGCCTCAAGAAGAGAGTCATGAGTTCCCGTATCTAACCAAGTAAAACCTCTTCCTAAAATTGAAACATCAAGACTTGAATTTTCTAAATATTTTTGATTTACGGATGATATTTCTAATTCACCTCTTTTAGATGGTTTAATTTGTTTGGAAATTTCAATTACTGAATTAGGAAAAAAATATAATCCAACAACTGCATAATTACTTCTAGGATTCAATGGTTTTTCTTCTATGCTTATAGCTTGATTATTTTGATCAAATTCAACTATGCCAAAATTTTGTGGATCGGTAACATAATAGCCAAAAACTGAAGCTTTTTTCATTTTCTTTGTTTTTTCCACTGCTTGATTTAAAATTTTTGAAAAACCATTACCATAAAAAATATTATCACCAAGAACTAAACACACATCATCATCTCCAATAAAATCTTCACCCAATATGAAAGCTTGAGCTAAACCTTCTGGTTTTGGTTGAATTAAATATGAAAATCTTAAACCAAGATCATGTCCATTTCCCAATAATTTTTCATAGTTAGGGAGGTCTTGACCGGTAGATATAATTAATATGTCTCTAATTCCAGCAAGCATTAATACTGAAATTGGATAATATATCATTGGTTTATCATAAATAGATAAAAGTTGCTTTGAAACTCCACGAGTAATTGGATAAAGTCTTGTCCCAGAACCTCCAGCCAATACAATACCTTTCATAGATTTGATTTTAAAAGTTTAAAATATTTGTTTTTTATAATCTCCCATTGATATTTTCTTTTTGAAATATCTAACATTTTTTTACCAATTGCCTTAAGATTTTCAAATTTAGTTAAGGTATTTAAAGAAATCAAATCATTTGCATTAGAAAAGTAATGAGTCATATTTTCAGTTGTAGATCTGTTAGTTAAAGAATCAAAAGAAAAAACAGGCTTACCTAAAGACATAATTTCAACTAATGATGGAGCAGTACCACAAAGTTTATGACTATGAACATATAAATCACAATTAGATCTTATCACATCTAAAATCTTTAGATCATAAATAGCATCTAGCATATGGATATTTTTAAATATTGAGAATTTTTTTTTCAATTTAATTCCATATTCAAAAGAATCATAATTAGAAATTAGTACTAGTATTTTATTTGGCATCTTTGAATATGCTTCAAGTACAATATGTAAGTTATTATCTTCCTGAGCTCTGGAAATACTTAAGTGAAATTTTTTATTTAGAAATTTATAGTTAATAGAAAGTTCTGCTGTGGGTTTCAGATTTGACACATGATCACCGCCGTATTCGATCAAAAAGGGTTTTTTATTAAAGTTTCGTTCAACATATCGTTTCATAACTACATTATCAACAACAAGGTTGGTACAGTTAATTATCGCCAAATAATCACAAAACTTTACAAACTTTTTTGACAAATAATTTAATTTACTTCTTCTCCATTCAAAACCTCCAAGGTTTATAACAGTTTTTGTATTTCTAAATTTTCTTAAAAGGGGGAGGATTAAAGTTCCAGAAGTCCCTAAAATTAAAATACAATCATATTTAAACCAACAATTAATTAAGGCATGAATATCACAGAAAACACTTTGTAAACCATTAGCTTTAAATGGACTATAAATCAATTTAGAACCATTAAAAGTTTTTATTTGATCTTTCTTTTTTGTTTTAGAACAATAAACGTCAATTTCTAATTCATTGTTAAGTAATGTTAAATAATTAACTAAAGTTTCATATCCACCATACTTTGCCGGTAATCCATTTGTACCAATTATGGCAATTTTCATTAAAGATAATTTTGATAATAGTTTTTAATATACTCTTTTAAAGAAAATCTCCAATCATTCATTAAATTAATATTTCTCAACTTTAATTTTTTATTAATTAGTCTCTCAGAAGCTGGTCTTTCAGCAAAATATATTTCTTTAAAAAAATCAGAATTAACCTCATTAATTTTTACTTTATCTTGTAGATCTAAAACTTTAATAAGTTCATGAGCAACTTCAACTCTTGTTGTTTGCCCATCACATACACAGTTGTATAAACCCCATAATTCATCCTTAATTAATTTTTTTACTGTTAAGGCAAAATCATGAGTGTATGTTGGAGTACCATCTTTATCATTTACAATATTTAAAATTTTTGATCCATCTTTAATTTGTTTCATGAGTTTATGAATAAATTTTTTATCTTTTTTCGGACCGCCTCCCATCATCCAGCCCGCCCTACAAACTAAATACTTGTTTGCATTTTCAATAACAAATCTTTCACCCATGTATTTAGATCTTGCATAAGTTCCTAGTGGATTAGGGATATCCCAATCATCATATAATTTTTTTTCACCATCAAAAATTCCTGCTGTACTGATATATAGAATAGGAATGTCTAATTTATTTGAAATATAAACTGCATTTTCAACAGAGATAGTATTAGTTGAATAAGTGTCATCAATATTATTTTCACAATATTCAAGATTTGTATAAGCTCCAAGATGAAAAAGATAGTCGGGTTTAAATTTAACCACATCATTATAATAATCTGATTTGTTTCTAAAGTCTAGATATGATAGCCAATTTTCATTAACATCAATATCAGTACATTTTAAATCAAACTCATCTGAGAATTGTTTATAAAAGGCCTCGCCTAACATTCCACCACAACCAGCTATATAAATTTTATTTTTCATGTCATTTAATTATATTTTCATAAATTATTTTAATTTTTTGTGCAACTGAATTTATATCCAATTTTAATTTATGTATTCTATCTAAACCCTCCATTCTATTTTCAGATTTTTTCTTAATTATTTTATAAACTAATTCTGCTAATTCCTGAGGGTTATTTGATCCTGATACATAACTATTTTTTAAACCTACCAACATTTCTTTAACATTACCTACATCGGTAGAAACAACAGGTAAACCAACAGATAATGCTTCTTTCACTGAGTTAGGTGAACCTTCAAAATCTGAACATAATAAGTGAACCGATGCAGCGTTGAAGTAATATGGAATTAGGTGCCTTTCAACATTTGTTAGAATTAAAGAATCAATATTTTTAATTTTAAAATTTTCTTTCAAAATTTTAATTACTTTGACAAAAATATCTAATCTTTTTTGTTTTCTTACAAAGTTTGAACTTACAAAAAGTATATAAATTTTGTCCTTACTTAAACCTGTTTTTTTTAATGCATCTTTTTTGTTAATTTTTTTAAAGAAATTTATATTAACTCCATTTGGAATATTATAAAAATTATAATTCGATTTTAATTTATTTTTTGTGATTAAGACATCAAATTTTTTTTTAAAGATTGAAACAATAAAATTAAATATTTCTTTTTCAGGACTATTTTGAAAAGACAAAACCTTTTTGAATTTATTTCCCTTAAATGTTAACAATAAGCATAAAGCTGAAAATGAATGATGACAATGGATTATATCATAATCATTTTTACTTATGTGTTTATATAAATTAATTATTTGAAATAAATATTCAATTTTACCCTTTTCTCTTCCATTGATAAAAAAAACATCACAATCAACTCCTAATTTAATTAGAGAGTCTATTTGTTCTTTTACAAAAATTCCAAAAACTGGGTTTCTGTTTGTTGGATAATTATTTGTTAAGTGTAAGACTTTCATGAATTAAATCATTATTCTTAATTAAATTTTCTGATAATCCTAAACAAATTGTTGTAAGAAAAATTGGAATTCCTGAAACAAATGTTACTGCTGAATAAAATAAATAATCAAATATTACTATATAAAGTGAAAAGATACCTGAAACCAAAATAAAATTTAATTCTTTTGAAAAATTATTTCTAAACCTAAAAAAAAATTTAAATCTTGAATAAATTAAGTAATAATATATAATCATTAATATAACAGAAAAAATTCCCACTGAAATGTAATCTCTAGACCATCCAACAATACCATAAAGAACATTTAGTATTGTAAATCCCGATCCATAGCCTCTAATTTCCTCCGAGAATAAAATCATTGGACCATATCCAAAAAAAGAGTTATAATTTATTTCGAACAATGATAAAATAAGATTAAATGTAGTTGATAATCTTCCTGTTGTTAGACCATCCCCTTTGAAATTAAATGAATATTCATATAAAAAATTCAAGGAGCTTTGTAGATTATTCTCAGAAAAGTCCCCAGAATCAAATACGCCTGATCCCAAATAAACATTATTTAAATAGTATAAAATTAATGGTGATGCAAAAAGCAACATTAATGCAATAAAAATCAATATTTTTAATTGTCTTTTAGATGACATTTTATAAAGTCTATATACTGCTATATTAAATAATATAAAAAAAATTGGAAAGACAAAAAGTGCAGCTCTTTTACCTGTGCTAAAACCAACTAATAAAAAAAGCCAACTAATTATAATAATATATGTTT
>CENJ01153421.1_pt1 | contig 10877 bp, 13 predicted proteins | sample 356161 | NCBI WGS metagenome assembly CENJ01 (sample SAMEA2619531, study PRJEB7988) | marine metagenome | biome: marine biome (ENVO:00000447); feature: surface water layer (ENVO:00002042); material: "saline water (ENVO:00002010), including plankton (ENVO:xxxxxxxx)" | depth 5 m
GTCATACCACTCTTGCCTTGCACCTTAATAGTTCCTAACTTCTTAGCAGCAAAAAAGCACGCATCAGAATGTTCCAACAATAATGCTGAAGCTTTCTTATGAAGTTTTAGAGAATATCTATCGTAAGCTTCGATTCGTGGATCTTCCACTTTTCTAACTTCACTATGACAGATTTGGAATATCATCATTCCTTTATCTCTTAATCTATTAAGTTTTTCTACATATTCACCCCAATATCGAAGTGTCTCTGCATAACCTTTACCATAGCTAGGTTGATCAATTGATTTCCAACTATTATCTTCACAAACTTTATCCCAAAGTAATCGTTCAAACCAATCTAATGAATCAACACAAACAGTTTTATATTCATGTTTCTCATTATAAAGTTCATCTAAATTAGCCATTACATCAGAATATGTTTTACATGGTATATGATCCATTTGAATCTTACCTAAACCATCCTCAACGTCTAACATGATTGGGTTTCTTGTTTGTGATGCTAAATAAGTTTTACCAACAGCAGCTTCACCATGAACAATAATTCTTGGTGGCTTCTGTTTAGTCTTTTTTCGTATATCAGCTAAACTCATCCAGACACCTCAATAGTTTTTTCTTCATCTTCTGGCTCTAATATGTTTTTCATACGAGCTTCATAAGATGAAAGTAAAGTATTTAAGTCATCTATATCATTGTTAGCTTTGATAATAAACTCATCTCTGATTCGTCTTTTTTCCTGCCAACGAACATATAATTGCTTTGCTTCATCTGGCATATCATTAACCTTATGTTCTTTGCCATCGTCTGCAAACTTAACTGTTAGCTCTTCAGCTTCAGTTTTATTTTCTTCACTCATTAGTTTCTCCTTTATTATATTGTTTATATAAATCGCAGATGCTTCTTGCGTTGCAAAAGCGACAATGATCCCCATAAACAAATACAGGGTTTTCCTCCAAGCATGCATCCACGCACGGTTGTAAGAAATCGTATGCCCAATCCACCAGAAATTCAGCGGTGGTGGTCCAAGTCTTTATAGGCCCACCCCCCCACGTTGCGCGAGGTTGGACTATTGTTATCTCTACTTCAGTATCTTCATTACCATAACGAGATAATGCACCTATTGCATATATCATGGCTTGTTTGTTGTGTTCTGGACTAACAGGATATTTACCTGTCTTTAAATCTATCACGCACATTTTATGTGGAGTTATTATTAGTGCATCTGCATAACCGTATAAATCTTCTGATATTTCTTCGCATCTAACTTTTTGTTCAACCAATAGTTTACCGTTTAATCTTTTTGCTCGTTCTTGTACATAATCCACATAAATCTTTGCACAATCAATCATGTCTTGGTCGACTTCTATTTCAAAATCTTCTACATATTCTTTTTTACCAAGCCAATAATCTTCAAGTGTCACATCAACCAAGAATCCCTTTAAGAGTTGTTCTGTCATGTTGTGAATCAAAGTACCAACAGCGGCTGGTAAACCGACTTGATAATCAACCTTGGCTGCCAATGTTGGCATACCAGGGCAATTAGTCCATTTTTCAGCTGCTGATGGGCTAAGTTTGGCGTGCTTCATGTGATACCCTTGCTTCTTCCTCTGCTCTTATGATTTCGTCAATATCATATAAAATTTTACCGTTAAGGTTTAGATAGTCTGGCCCAATCTTCTTTGCGCGCCATCCCTCTATCGTTCTTGGAGATCTACTCCACCTTTGAGCGAGTTGTTTAGTATCAAGAAAAGTTTTTTCTTTTTCCATTTAATCTCCCTTTTTGTTTTGATTTGTTATAATATAATCGTAAATGTACTTTAATACAACACTAAAAAGGAAAAAAGGGAGAATTTTATGAAGAATACAACTATATATGCACATACCAATCTAGGCAATGAAAAGGAATGGGATCAAGAGATAGATGCTCTTGCAACCAACAACCAAATAGCTGGTACACATTATAAGAAAGCTAAAATACAACCTATTGATTATATATACGCTAATAATTTGTCATATAACTTAGGCAGCTGTTTAAAGTATATAACCAGAAGTAAAGGAGAAAAACAGGATAGGGTGACTGACTTGTTAAAAGCTAAACACTTTATCGATCTTGAATTACAGATGGTTTACGGAACAGATGCAAAAGGCAATAATATAGGAGATTATTCTGTAGAAGTTTCTCTATAACCATGAGGTAGTTATGAACTTATATGAATTTGATGACCGAATCTTAAAAGAAAGAAACGGAAGAAAACCAATATATGTTAATAAACATCTTGCAGAAAAGTTTAAAAACTTTTGTAAGAGTGAGCAGAAAGAACCACACAAGGTAGCTGAATACTTGTTATCTTTAGGTATTAATTCTGCTAAACATTATGAAGAACCTAAGGTGTCTGTTGACATCGAAGCTCTTTAAATAGGTTTTCGACATTGGTTAGCGAGTTCCACGCCTGTATCTCTTCGTCTTTAAAACTTATCTGTTTTAAGCCTTCTGGAAAAATAAATTTAACCGATTGGTATTTGAGTGCAACTAAGGCATAAACATCTATAGCATCTTCGTGATAAAACCTTTCTTTGGTGTAAGCGCCACGTCTAAAATCATATGTCCACGACACCCTACATTTTTGTATTTTAGATTGTGTTTTGACTTGGCATTTATATATTTTATTATCAATGTCAAAGATGATATCTGCTTCTGCGCTATGTGGAACAATAACCACAGTATCGGTATGTAAAGAAAGTAACGAGGCTACTAAGTATTCTCCAGATCGGCCAATTCTTTCTGATTGGCGTGGCATGAGGTTATTGGGTCGTAGGACTTATAGAAATTTGAGGTTGAGAAAGAGATTGTAAATATTGTTCTCTTTCTAATTCTTGTAGCGGTCTGGTGACTGCAATTATATTAATCGCTCTGGTAACAGCTTCTGTTGAAGCTAAATCTGTCTTTGCTAATTTCACTAGCTCTTCTACAGAATTTTTGCTTGTAAAAATTTTAGCTAAATCTTGCATAGTTTTTTGTTGTAAATATTCACCATATCTACTAGCAAACTTAACTCTCCACATAAAAGAACCCACTTGTGCCGCTGTTTGTGGAAGGTTTCTTGGATTAGGTGGTATTCTAGGATTGTCAATATTTGCAATTTTTGCAGTTCTTTTTAATACTTGATTAAATTTATCAAATCCTAATAATAAGTTATCTGGGTTTACACCGTTAGCATCTGCAACCCCTTTTAAGACTTGGTTAAAGTTAGCTCTTTGATTTTTTGTACCTGCCAATGCTTTATATAAATCAAAACCAGATTTTAAAGATTCTCCACCTTCTTTTGTAATAAAAGCTTTGTTGGCTGCATTTTCTATATAAGTTCTTGCAATATTTGGAAACGCATTTTTATCTGTTTTATTTAAAATTGTATATGTTTGTTTTATGTCATTAACATTATTTTTTGTAGGATCAAAAACGAACGATTTAATTTTTGCTGGGGTTACTCCTTTTGCTAGGGCTTCAACATTATCCAAAACAGGTTGTACCATTTCATCAGATAATCTTGCAAAAGTATCTTGTGCATTTTTATAAGATATATTTGTTCTTAATTGATTATCTAAATTATTTAATATGCCTGTTCCATCATCATTAAATAATGAATATCTACCTTCTTTATCTATAAATCTTCTTGTGTCAGCTGTTCCTGTTTTTGAGTCTTTGATAGCCTCATCAAATTCTCTTTTAGCAGAACTTAGTTTGTTTATATTTGTTTCTGGTATTTTATTAGCCGCATCTTTAGTTAATCTATTTTTTAATTGTTCTAACTTTCTTATGTTTGGGCTACCTTGAGCAAAACCAGCAATAGCATTGTCTATCTGCCCTAAGACGTTTATTACCTGAGCTTCATCTAAATTTTCTACATTAGAAACAATATAACCAGCATCTTCTGCTTTTATTCTTCTTTCAAGTTCTGCATTTTTTATTGCTTTATCTGCCGTTGTTCCTATGTCTTTATAAACTTTTCTAACACTATCAGGATTTTTTACAATTTCATCCATCAAAGAATCTGCAATTTTATTAATTTCTTGTGGTCTATTTTTAACATAGTTGTACATTATGTCTCCGCCCTTTTCAGAGCCATAAACAATTTGACCAATGCCTTGTAGTATTTTGTTATCTATTAATTCAGGCGCTGTTATATTTATACCAATTTCATTTGCTTTTCTTTCAACAGCAGTAGCTAATGCAAGCTCTTCATCTGATACATCTTTTATAGCTTCCTTTGCATATCTTGCTGCTCTACTAGGATTAAAAACATAACCAGCCGCTAAAGTTGAGGCGAGCGTCAATGGCATTGATGCAAGTGGAGACATTCCTAATTGTTCTTGTGTTTCTTGTACAGCTCCACCTATTCCGCCAACCCCTGTTACAGTAAGTGCTGGTTTTAGACCTCTTGCAAACAAGCCACCAGGTGCAGCAAATTCACTTATTGTTTCTGCATATTCTCCAGCTGTAGTTTTTGGTACATATTGTGTAACAACCTCTGCGCTTGGTATTTTCTCAACAGCACTCATAATTTGTTGTTGTTCAGGAAACAAATAACCAGGTTTTCCAGACACTAATCCTGTTTTTTGTGCTGCTTGTAATAATTTTATCGTAGGATCTATACTTGGGATAGATTGTAAAGTCTTTCTTGTTGGTGAAACCTGTTCCAAAAGACTAGGTAACCCTGCTAGACCAGTAATGCCTCTTACAGCACCAGTTGCTGCTGATCTTAATATATCTGCTGCTCTTTTATTTTTTTCTTGTTGTCTTTCTTCCTTTAAACCATCTTCCAAGCTTTCAAGCGCCTGTTGCTCTGCTCGCAATCTTTTTATTTCATTGGCCAGTTCTTTTGCATCTTCAATATTACCAGCTTGATCTGCTCTTTCAAGAGCTTGTTCTAATTGTGCCAATGTTGCCATTTAATCACCGTATTTTTGAATTAAAGCTTCAATGTTTGATGTGCCTTGTGTTGATGTTTGTTGCTTCAAATATGGATCTACATAATATGGTAATTCTGGCAAACCTTTTAGTTGATTAACATAAGCTTCGTTTTCGCTTGTAGAAATATCAAAATTAATATCTCTATAAAACTCATCTCTTAAACTAGTTGAAACGTCTTTTAATACCGCACTTCTGCCAGCAGCCCCAACACCACCAGTTACAATTTTAAGAGCATTTTCATAATCTTTATCAGAAAGACCTCTTCCTTCTTGACCTCTTGCTGCTGCAAACAAATATGCTAAATCTCTAATTCTTGACCCAGATACTCCAGAGGCTTGTGATGCTTTTTGTATTAAATCACTAAAATCTTTTCCTTCTAACGAGGTGCTTGTATCTTGTATATATTTATATACTTTTTTATCTTTTGCATTTGACAATAAGTTAGAACCAGCATCTATGTTTTGTATAACACCATCAATAAATTGTGCAGCAGTACCTACAGCTAACGCTGAAGATGGTTCGTTAACAAATTTATCTGCTAATTCAGATGCTTTAATTATAATATTTTGTGTAGCCAAATATTTAGATTTTATAGGACTAAAATCTACATCTTTGCTACTTTCCATTTTTTCAGTAAATCCTAATGGTTGTATGACTTGTCCAGCTTCATTAATTTTTTGTATTTCTTCTTGAGTCAATTCGCTGTCTCTAACATTTTTTACAACCTTACCACCCATAGTTATTGTTCTTAAGGGGTCAGAAACTGCACTTTTGCCACCCACCGTTGGAGACCTGAGTGCGCCTACAACTGCACCCTGTGATTCTAATTCGCTAATTCTTTGAGTGTCTGTTTTTAACACAGTTCCAATAAGTTTTTTGGTTGTTGGGTCATACACTCCAAACCTTTCTACTGAACCAGCCTTAGGAGTACCAGCAGCAAGCCTAGGGTCTAAACCAGCTCTTAATAATTTTATTTGTTCAGCATATCTTGGGTCTTGTGCAAGTTGTTGTAATAGTCTATCTTGCTCCGCTCTTTGCATTTGTTCTTCAGCAAATTGCACTCTTCTAGGATCACCAGATAATATAGCAGATGACCTACCTAAACTTCTTTGTAAAGCAGACAAACCTTCTTGTCTACGTCTTGCAGCTTCTTCTGGTGATACTTGTTGCATAGGGTCATAACCGCCAATTTTGGTTAGACCTCTGCCAATTCCTTGACCTATACCTGTAAAAAAATCTCCTATTGCCATTTTAAATGTTTATGCCTCCCATACCTAAAAGCTTACCAGCCGTTAAATCAGGTTGTGATGTTTGTTGTGCTGGTGAAAACAGATTACTAAACATTGGTGCAACTGTTTCATAAAGACCTAAACCAGCTTGGAATTTTTCTAAACCACTTGGTTTATATCCGCCAATTGTTGTCATTGTTGGTTGTACGCCACTTACACCAGTTGCTAGTAAACCAAGTTGTTGTTGCGGATAAGCTAATGCTCTTGCAAACTCACCTCTTTGAGCCTCTATAGCTCTTTGTTGTAAAGCTTGTTGTTGTGCGCCTATACCACCTAGTAACCCAAGGCCTTGTAACTGTTGTCCAGCTAAACCACCTAATAAACCTGCTTGTTGCTGTCTAGCTTGTAACTCAAATTGTGGTGCAAACTGTGCCATTTGCATTTGTCTTGCAATATCAGACTCAGCAGCTCTTAAAGCTTGACCGTAACCTCTTTCTCTTTGCTCAGCAGCAGTTCTAGCCATAACCTCTGCAAAAGGTCTTTGTGATTCTGACTCTAATATTGCAGAACGCGAACCACCAAAAGCACCTGCTCTGATTGCTCTTTCTTGTGCGCCACTACGAGCTATATCAGCTTGTCGCTGTATATCTTGCATAGTTGCATCTATAACTTGTTGTTGATAGGGTGATTGATAAGCACCTATATCAGCTGTAAGTAAAGAACCTACTGGTGCAACCGTTGGTCTTTGTTCTTGTGCTAGTGTTTGTAAGCCTTTGGTAGGATCAAAAGCCATACCAGATTCAAATATACCTCTAGTAGCTTGAAATTGTCGTAATTGGTCTGGAGAAAAACCAGCAACCATTGGACCTGTATAAGGTATAAAGGGTTGTTGTGCAATCTGTTGTGACCTTCTATATAGGTCTTGTTGCATAGCTTGTGTTTGCGGGTCTACTTGTTGTGTAGTTGTTGTTTGTCCAGCAGCCGAACCACCTCCGCCAGTTAAACTTTTAACTGCGCCTACAGCAGCTGCCGCTTTTCCTACTCCTGTTATGACTGGTAATGCTTGTGGCATATTATCTCCTATAAATCTTTGCTTAATAACACTTCTTGTTTTATGCCTAAGTGTTTTGCTTTTCTAATCCATCCTTTTCTGCCGCCACCGTATAACCGTTTAACGCCAGATTCTCTTGCAAATGTTTCTATATGTTTAAACATTTCTTCAAATTCTTTAAAGTTTCCTGCAAACACCAATATATTCATTGATAGCATTTGCGGAAAAGGTATTATCTCTGTAACCATAGCTGACTTTTTACCTGGCCATAAAAGAGCTATACCATTTCTTATTTTATCTTCTATGTCATCAATTGTATAGGTATCTTGGTATTTCATAGCCTTTACAAGCCATGGTTTACACCTTTCCCATTCAATTTCCCAAGGATCTTTTTTCGCTTGGTTTATGTCAATTACGTTATTAGTCACCTTTTGCATACTCAACTACACTAGCTGTTACATTAATATTTGCATGGTTTACTTGTATTTTAAGTATTTCACCTGCTGTTAAGATTAAACTTTTAGATAACATTTCTTGGGTTTCATGCGCTGCAATATTATGTGATTTCCAAACATAATGATTAGTTGCACCAGATGTTATAACAATATCTATATCTGTTTGTTGGTTTCCATCATCACCAACCAATAAAGACTCTACTATTGCAAAGTCAAAATCTCCACCAGAAGGTGCTGTATATATAGTTTCTAAAGACGCTGTACCGCTTACATCTAATTTAGCGTTTACAGCTCTTTGTATATACTGTCTTTGTGAGGATAAATCCATTATCTTCTACCTCTTGGTCTTATATTTAATCTTATATTACCAACCTGAAAATCTTGTGTTGTGCTACCTGTTACAGTCATTTGTACTTGTCTTGCTGTAAACCTAGCATCGGTATATCCATCATTCTCAAAGGTAAAACTACCAAAATCTGTTTCGCTACCTAGCGGGGTAAACTTACCTTTAAAACTTATTGTTACACCTGGTAATGTGTTTGCTTCTTCGTCTGGAATAATCTGATTACATTGCACATAGTTATCACCGTTACCTAATTCTATTGGACCGCTTGTGCAAAATGGTACATCACTATTTAGGTTTGGTGAATTAGATAAAGTGGTTGATTCGTGTTCGTAAACAAAACCATTTGAATCACCAGCAATAGGGAAGTCAAACGCACCTTGGTCAATCCAACAGCCTCTGTCTAAAGAACCTATAGACCAAGTGTTTTCTCTATAATTCCAAATTATATATTTGTTTGGTCTGTATTGGCTTGTTCCTACAGGAAAACCCCACCATATTTCGTTGAAGTTAGAGTTGTGTCCACCCCATGATGCATTTCTACCAGGAACATTTAAGTTGTCGTATACAAAATCATGCACTTCACATGGTATTTCTCTAACAACACCATCATAAATAAAGTAAGCATTTTCACCCATCCACGCAAGAAAATTACCTGTTTGCACGACTGATCTTCTACTTACTGCTTTACAGTTTGCACCTGCTGCGGTTATACCATAAACAAAAGGTGAGCCTACATAGCTCATTCTATCAATACCAGTATCACTAAAGACTATGACATCGTTTTGATATTTAACACCTAATAAAGCACGACCACCTGTAGGTATTTGTACGTCACCAGCTGTATTAGTAGCTTTAGATGTCCAATTTGTATTATCTTCTCTATCACTCCAAGCAACTTTTCTAGGATCTCCACCCGCACCAATAGCAACCAAATGCCTTTCGTTAGTTACTAATATAGCCTGGTTATTAATAGGTGCATTGCTTACTACTGTGCCGATAGTATCAGGTGAACCACCTGCTGAATCTGGTCTCCATTGATATATTTTACCGTCACCAGAAAAACAAAATATAAGATGCTCTCCCCAGTTATCAAAAGAAAAATGACCTTGTTGTAATGGTAGGCCTGATTGAGAACGAGCATCGCCATAATCTTCTACGTTGTAGTGGTATGCACCATATCCTAAAGGATCAGCTGAAGCATCATTGACAAAACCTGCTGGTGTTATATCTGTCCAAGTATTGTCATAAAGAACATAGATTTTTTGTCTTGTACCTACTGCTAAAACAGGATTACCTGCATTATCTTTATAGGCATACATACCTATAGGCTCGCCGTCTAATGCAGTAGCCCTAAGTTTAGTCCAACCACCAATAGGTTTTAGAAATCCGTTTTCAAAACGCACAAGATTGCCGTCAACCCAACGACCTTTGTTAGCATAGTCAGTTCCGTTTTTGACTATGCCAGCTGGCGGAGTTACAGGCAATAGTGCCATTGTTTAACCTATAGTTTTAGTAACAGATGTAGGGTTGATTTGGCCATCAATGTTGCTGTCTAATACTGATTTAAGATTAGCAACTTCTTCATCACCCATACCAGATGTAACCCAACCAGTAACTACGTCATTGGTAAGATCTGCGAATGGTATAAAGTTAGATATATCATCTGCATTAACGCTGTGAGTACCATAAACAGAGGCTGAATAGTTATTATTTTCAGCGTCTTGCTGATCGCTCTCTGCGTTTAATCGCCAATGTACGTTGTAAACAACGTCTGAATGACTGTCGTGTGTTGGATATGTATCAACTGTTTTACAGTCCCATGTGTATGTATTTGCCATTATTTATTCTCCTTTTAAATTAAATTGCTGCAATAATAAATGCTAGAAGTTCAGAATATCTAACTCCTAACCTAGTTTGTTCTACTCCATCATCATCAGTCCAAGTGTCACTACAAAACATAGCATAGTCACTTGCATCTAAACCTTCAGCAGTAAAAGCATCTTGTAAATCTTGAGCTATAATTCCAAAGTGGATTCTAGCTTCGTCACCTTTTTCTTCAACAGCAGACTGCCATCTGAACTTTCTTAATAATCCTTTGGCTGCAACAGCTACTCTTGTTTCTGCATCTGTTAGAGCTTCTATATCTTGTTTCTCGTTCCTGTCTGAAGTTTGGATAGTTGCGTTGGTTGCAAAGATATCGTCAAAACGTGCAGAAGCATCACCTAAGTCAGTAAAGTTATCTTGATTATAACCATTGGAATCGCATGGTCTCATATCACTAGTAGTAAAACGTAAATTCGTATCTCCGCCTATAAAAATATCTCCACCTCTTGTACCAATTCTTCCAACTGTTGAGCCGTCTTTGCTAAAGTTAGCAATAGCTCCGTCAGATGCTTGTCGATTAAGATATAAAGGTATACTAGTTCCTGCTATTTGAGCTTGACCATCAGAAATAACTGTGCCTTGCTCTGTAGAGCTATCAAAAGGTGTTGTATTAGTAGTCCCCACCAACAAGTTGCCTGAAGAATCAATACGTATTTTTTCTGTACCTGCTCTTCTAACTACAAAATCAGGAACACCTGTACCAGCGGTACTATCTAATCCAAAAACACCATCATTATCATCAAGAAAGAACTTAGCTCTTCTATTATTTGTACCTTCCATAACATTCAACGTAACAGCTACTTCATCATTGTTTGTTGTTGAACCAACTACAAGATGTTTATTTACTGTTCCTACTGTATTGCCATTAGTAGTTCCCACCAACACGTCGCCTGAACTATTAATACGCATTCTTTCTGATGCACCTGAACCATTAGCAAAAGTAATA
>CENJ01174063.1_pt1 | contig 10876 bp, 7 predicted proteins | sample 356161 | NCBI WGS metagenome assembly CENJ01 (sample SAMEA2619531, study PRJEB7988) | marine metagenome | biome: marine biome (ENVO:00000447); feature: surface water layer (ENVO:00002042); material: "saline water (ENVO:00002010), including plankton (ENVO:xxxxxxxx)" | depth 5 m
TGACGAGTTGCATGTTTATAGCATCACCACCATCATTATAATATGATTTTCTAGTAGATACTCTTTCAAAATTAAGCTTAGTATACATATTTAGTGCTTTAATATTATTTTTATTTACTTCAAGATAAATAGAATGTTTATCTGGCAAACTTTTTATATATATTTTTAACATTTTTAACCCATGTCCCATACCCTGCCGGCACTTATGAATAGCAATGTTAAGTAAACTTATTTCACCTTTATGCCTCATATCAATTATAAAACCAAATACATCATTATCAACTTCATATATCCACAGTCTTTTATCTGTTTTATTTGCCAATAATTCGAGAAGCATATTTTTATTCCAATATGGATTTTCATAGGCCATAACTTCAATGTTCAATACATCTTTTAAATCTGATTCTATGCCTTTTCTTAGAATCAAAATTATTTGTCAATATTAAATGGTGATACATAGTTAGAGACAAGATTTGTAGGGTCTTTTATGACAAGGTCTTCAAACATTTCATAAGCTAAAATCCCAACAGGAATTGAAGATAGTTTAGCTAAGATAAATTTTTCTTTATCTATTAACTTTTCACAGTTTGTATGGAAAACGGTTTCTGTTTTATCTAGGTTGTCTAAAAAGTCTTGCCAATTCAGAACTTCTATATCTTGGAATGGTTCAGGAATGTCACTGGACCATAGTATTTTTTGACAGAATACTCTATCACCATGAGAATGTATCAAACCGATAGTAGGCTTGATTTTTTTTTGAGAAAAGGCTAGAGACATCATAGTTGGAATTGGCACAATTGGTAAACTTTGAGCTAATGCTAAACCCTTAGCAAAACTAAGACCAATCCTTAAACCAGTAAAAGAACCGGGTCCAATACTAACAGCAATAGCACTTATCTCCGAATTTTTAAATCCAATTTCGTCTTTTAATTTTTTATAAAAAATAGGAATTTTTTCTATGTGTTTTCTTTCACTATCCTCTTCAATAGTTTTAATACAATTACCACCTTTAATCAATGAAACTCCACAAATATTTGATGAAGTCTCAATTGATATGATATTTTTTCTATTAGCCATTTATAATTAATCAGTACCTGAAATTTTAATTAGACGTTTATTTGAATTATCCTTAAATCTTATGAAATCAATTATTATAGTGTTAATTGGAAGGACCCCTTCGATTATACTTGCCCATTCAAACAAACATACACCACTTTCAGAAAGTAGTAAATTTTCTCCGCCCATATTTAAAAAATCATTAATACCGCTCAACCTATAACAATCTACATGAAAAAGCTTCATATTTTCACCGTGGTATTCGCTGACCAATTTAAATGTAGGTGAACCGACATGTTGCTTAATGCCCATTCCTCTAGCAAAACCTTGAGCAAAGGTGGTCTTACCAGCGCCTAGGTCACCATTAAGTGAAATTATTGAACCCATCTCAATATTTTTTGAAAATTCAAAGGCGAACTTTTGTGTCTCTTCCACTGAATTACATTCGATCTCCATTATTTTGAAATACCTTTCATCTTTAAAACAGGAATTAACATTTCTTCTAAAGAGATGCCTCCGTGCTGAAATGAATTTTGTAGTTTATTTTTATATCTATTTGCTGCATTAGGGTAAAGGAAATATGAATCATTTTTTGCTAACAAATAATTAAACTGAGGACCAAAACTAGGCAATTTATAATTTTCTGGGTTATTAATTTTCATTACATTTTTATTTTTTGAATTAAGATTTCTTCCATATTTATACCTTACACCATCAGATGCATCCTTATCTGCAGATACCAAAATTTCTTTATTTACCTTAATACTTCCGTGATCGCTAGTTATAACTACATCAAAATTACTTTGACTAAGCACTTTCAAAACATCATTAAACCAGGAATTTTTAACCCAAGATCTTACAGTCTTCCGATACCCGGATTCATCTGGTATTAGTTCCTTTAGAACATCCATTTTAGAGCTATCATGAGCAAGCATATCAACAAAGTTAATTACCAATGCTATTACATCTTTTTCAAGATAATTATTAATTTTTTTGCTGAACCTTTTTCCTTCCTCTAATGCCCAAATTTTATGATAATGAACTTTTTTATCATTATTTCCAAGCCGTTTTATTTGATCATTTAAATATTCTTCCTCATATTTATTTAGACCATTTTCGTTATGTAAAAAAGAATCTTTTTGTTTTGGATATTTTTTTAACATCTGGTCAGGAAATAGGCCTGAAAATATAGCATTGCGTGAAAAAGAAGTAGCTGAGGGTAGCAATGACAAATGATAATACATTTCAACCTGGAATAAAGATTCTAAATATGGATAAATTGACAAAAATTGATCACAACGCATACAATCAATAACAATAAAACAAACTTTTTTCCCATCATCTAAACTAGGTTGAGCATGATTTTTAAAAACACTTGGGCTTAATATTGGACTCTTATTATCATTTACTAAAGTTTCATAGTTATCTTCAACGTATTTTGAGAACTGTTTATTACACTCGTTAGTTTGATCAATTAGAATATTATGTAAGTTAGAATCAACTTGATTATCAAACTTTATTTGCCAGTTTATTAAACTTAAAAATAGTTTCCACCACTCATCTAACGATTTTATGAAATTTATATCTTGATTTATCCTTTGAAAATCTTGAAGATATTCAGATGTTGTTTTTTCTTCAATAATTTTATTTTTTTCAAGAATCTGCTTACAAGCCATATAGATTTGATTTGGACTAACAGGCTTTATCAAAAATTGGTCTATTTGTTGTGATATCGCCTCATCCATTAACCATTCATCTTCAGATTTAGTTATCATTATTACGGGTATCGTTTGCCGATGAGATTTTATTTTTTTTAGCGTGTCTATACCATCAATACCTGGCATATTTTGATCTAATAAAGCAAGGTCAAATCTATTTTCTTGATTTAAAATATTAGCATCACTACCATTAGTGACTGTAGTAATTTTATAACCTTTATCTTCTAAAAATAAGATATGGGGTTTAAGATGATGAATTTCATCATCTATCCATATTATGTGACCTTTTTGTTCCATTACTACAAGTGGTATTAACCTTATTTACTAGTCATTTTCCAAACACCATCCCAATTTAAATCTGGAGGATTTTGTTTAAAATAATTACATCTATCAATAAAAACCTTTGAAGGATTTGTATTTCTGCCAGGAAAATCATCCTCAAAGTTAATAGACTTTATAAATGATTTAATGGCATGATCCCATTTTTGATTAAAATAATTATCTAAACCTTCCTCAAAGGTTTTGATAAGCTCGATAGATCGTTTATTTATTGACTCTTTTCTATCAATTAATTCATAAGTTTTTACTGGGATTTCTTTTCCTTTTACATTCAAAAAATCAAGAAATCTAAATGCAAATTCATCATTGGAAGCCTCATAAACTTTTTCGCCGACAAGTATGTATACCCCGTATTGCTTTGCTGCAGGTTCTAGCCTAGCAGCAAGATTAACTGTATCTCCCATCATAGTATAATTCATTCTCATTTCAGAGCCCATGTTTCCTGTGACCATTTGCCCCGAGTTAAGCCCTATACGATGTTGCATTTGATAAACTATATCAGGCCAATCATCTTCTTTCATCCACTTTTTACGTAGCTCGTCTAGTTTATTATGCATCATTAATGCAGTAGAACATGCTTTTTTTTCTTGATCAACTAAAGGGGCAGGCGCGCCATAGAACGCAACAATTGCATCACCTATATACTTATCAAGCGTGCCTTGATGCATTAACAAGATATCTGTCATTTCTGTTAGATACTCATTCATTAGTTTAACCATTTTCTCAGGCTCTAACTGCTCCGAAAAAGTTGAGAAATTTTGAATATCACTAAAAAATGCAGTATGATAATCTTGAACTCCTCCAAGTTTAGGCGCTTGTTTTTCTTCATACATCTTATCAATCAAATCTGGAGAGATATATGTGCCAAACGTCTCTCTTAAAAACTTTTTATCCTTTTGTTCATGAAGGAACTGAAATATTACATTACTACCATATGTAAGAAAAATGCCAGCCAAAGGTGCAACAATAGGGATTACATAGGTACTACCTGGGTTTGGCAGGCTTACCAGTAAACTATTGTAGAGATATTCTTTAATGAAGCTTGGAGATAAATTTATGATAGCTGTTTTTAGCAACCACCAGATGTCATTTGCAAACAAACCCATAGCAATTCCTACGTAAATAATTATTTCAAATATAATAATTCCTCCAGCAAAAATAGGGTGTACATCTAACCTCCTAAAAACAATGTATGCTATAATACATAAAAGTGATATGACAAAAAAATGTGCCATCGGATAAAACCTGCCATCGATAAGTAATCTAGTTGTTCTACCCCCGAAAACAGATAAATAATTATTATGCAAAATTGTTTGAATGGCATTTGCATGAGTCTCCATTCCAGGAGTATCTTGAGTCTGACCCAAATAATTATAAAATGGAGTAGACTTTACATCATGTAATACTTCCACAGATGCACCAATAATTACAATTTTATTGTAAAAAGGAGAGTTTGCTTTATCAAAATATTTTCCTAACCCCATCACTTCCATCATTTCTTGTTTTTCTTGCTCATCATCCATCGCAAGAATCCAATTCGGAACTTCACCAGGCATAAACTGGCTCATCCAATCAATATCATTTTCTCCTGGCAAATCATATTCTTTTGTGTCAAGAATTTGGTACATAGAAAACCGCGGAAAAGTATTCCAAGGTGGATAATCTGTATTTGCAAGTTTATAACCTGATGGAGGACCGTAATAATTGACTAAAAAATTATTTGTTTTCCCATGAGCAGGAATCTTAATTGCTCCTAGATTCCAATTTAATTTGTCTTTGTTCCACTTTAATTTAATATTATCAGGAATGTCAAGAAATTCCTTAGCACAACTAACCCCTAGTGTATAGTAAGGATTTTCTCTCAATGTGTCCGTATCCAAAAATCCTGCCACACTATATTCTCTAGAAAAATTATCTATGTCTTTTATATCATTTATCAAACCTGTGTTTGGATTTGCTTCCATAATTAGCTTTACTGGTTCAGCAATGTACTGTGGTGGAGTAGTCAACGGCTCGCGAACCATTTTTGTATTCATTACAATTTTTGTACCGTTCGATTGGGCTTTTCTAATGGCATCAGAAAGTATAACATCTCCATGCCCAGGAATAAACTGTCTAAATTCAGTAGGCCAATTATCACTAACACTTCTAAGAAATTCTGAACGCGCATCAGGTGAATCAAACTGAATGTCAAAGCCAATTACTTTTGCTCCAGCTAGAGATAAATTATCAATCACTTTAGCCCATATATCGCCTCGTGGATAAGGCCAACTAATATCACTTTCGGACAAAATTCTCCATGTCTCATCATCAACGTCAACTAGGACAACATCCGTTCCAAGATCAATTATTGTCGAGTCAGATGCTCTCCACCCTGTTAATGGGCCACGAACATTATTAAATCGATAGTCATAGGTTTTAAGCTCCAGAAAATCAAAAAAACCTAGCCAATGCATTATACATGTAAGTATTATAGAACCTATCGTTAATCCTAAATCAACCCTATGTTCAAGAATGTAATTTTTAACTTTTTCCATTAAAATCTATAGTTTAAGCTAATTACTGTTCCCGAATTACTAGTTGACCATATTTCGCTTTTCCCATCAGTTTTACCATTATTGTCATTGTCTATACCATCATTCTCATTACTTTTAATTCTGTTAAAACGTATATTGCTTTTTAAACTAAAAACCAAGTTACTTAATAGGTCCCAATCAGCTCCAATTTTAAAGCCCAAAATTTGAACAGAATCATTAGTATTACCATTTGTCATGTAATCCAATCCTGAGTTAATTCTAATGGAATTATTTTTTAAAGAATAGCTCCCACTTAATCCACCAGACGTCCATCCAATTTCATCTTTTATTACATTAAGATTTTCATCCATCATTGGTATGTAAATTTGAGTTTTATTAAAAGACACGACAGTTCGAAGAGGAAAGGGAAACCTACTTGATATATTAGCTGATATTGTCCTTGTATCTGATTTTTGAAAAAGGTAATCATCCCTCCTTGGCTTGTCCGCATATTTTTCATCCGTTTCAATAACATCTTTATATGTAATTGAATTAAAATTCAATGCAATAGTATTGCTTACAGGACCTATACTACCTGGGATATTTATAGAGAAAAGCGTATTTAGGGCCCTTGAATCTTCTCTATTATCTTTCAAAAACTGGCCTAGTGAGTCTACCTCTACGGAATCAATACCATTATTTTTTCCAATGATTTGCATGTTGAATACTATTGATGGTGCACCAGGGCCAGGAACTAAAGTAGAGTTCAACATGAAAGTTTTTGTTTTCAATGGATTTAAAACAATCTCGCTCAAATTATTATCTTTTGAGCTATAACCCAAAACAAACATTAATCTTCTTTCTAATAATGATAATCTGTCTTTGATTGTAAACTCTCTTATATTGTTAGTCATATAAGGATTGCCAAAAGTATAAAACTGAGGTCCTATCTGTTTATATTCTAGTAAAATGTTATTAAAAGTATAACTTCCTTTTATTCTCATATGTAGCGCAGATGAAGGCATATTTATTATTGCTCTAAAAGGATTTTTTTCAAAGGTAATGGGATCTATCGGTGCAAATGGAGTCATAAATTCATTTATCGTAAAAAGATCTTTATAAGCATCAGGATCAGGAACTCCATCAAGCGAAACATCCATAATCTTACCGTCTTTGAGACTATCTAATTTTGTATCAAGCTCATCTAAAGTTAGAGGTCCATCCCAAATATTATTATTTGTAAGACTATAATTCCATGCTAACTGAAAAATAATATTCCTGTTATCAAGTGCTGTTTCAAAGTTAAAACCGGCAACTAGATTTTCTCTGGGAGTAACCCCTCCCCAGTTATTCTCTGATAAAAATATCGAGTCACCATAAAGAGCAGTCAATGTTTGAAATTCAGAAAATTTTAAAGAAGAATTGTCATCGACATAATCATTAAATATATACATTGAATCAGCAACAGAGTCCAAAGCCGTGAATGTAAACATTTCACTACCATCAATATATTGTACCATATCTTCATAATCATCTTTGGCTTTAAGAAAATGGAACCCCCCACTAAAAAGGTTAAATACCGAGAATGAAAGTCGCAAAGCACTCACATCCTGAGGGAAAGTATATCCTTTTCTAGTAAATTTAAATACTCTGCTGCCATCTAGCTCAAAATCTGTATCATTGGGCAAGAAAAAATACCCTCCATTAATTTTCCCTTTTTTATAATCAACTTGCTCACTTAATCTTCCATTAACATATTGAAAATCTAGCCAAGGAAGATCTACATGAATATGTCTCCCTCTTACTCTTTTTCCATCTAAAAGAAAAGGCGAAAGAGATGGATATACATCTCCATATTCTAATTTTAGATAGTCAGTCACTTGAACAGTAAGCGTTTTACGATTTAATGGTTGTAAATATAAAGACTCTCTTGAACTATTTTTAAACGAGTATCGAGCTTTTATCCAGCTTAATTCAGCATTTATTCTGCCATTATTTTCGCGCTCAACTAAATCAATACCTGAAGCAGTACTGTTAGTACTTAGAGCCCCTAAATTGCCTTTATATTTAAAAGTTTCAGCAACATCAACCAGCCCTTTGGTAACATTAAATGACCAGTCTACTGGCTCAACATCTAATCCATATGTTGTTTTAAAAGATAATATCACCCTTTTGGGACCAATTGAAAGTTGAGTTGGTATAAATGTTAATATGCCGCCATCAATTTTTGATTGACTAGTAAAATCTTCTCCATTAATTGTTAATTTATATTTATTAGTATCGATTATTCCTGCATTGAATAAAGACACTGCTAATACAACTTCATCAGGTCTGTTTACCGATCCTGGCTCTGGCGAAAGTACTAATATATTAGCCTCAACAAAATTATCATTTGCAGTTTTGGTTCTTATATTTTGATTTATAAGATCAGTATCTTGACTTATTTTTTGCTCTAATACAGAAATAAACAATGGGTTATCAAAAGGGTTATCATTCATTGGTACTGAAAAACGGCCCCATGATCTTTTATGTAATATCATAACATATTCGAGACCACCAGCAACAACATTTCTACCAGGTATTACTGCCTCCCAATTTCCTCCAACATAGCTCATGGGTATTTCTTGGTAACTAATTTGATCTTTAGAACGAAAAAATAACATACCAGAGATTATTGGGTCCGAGACAAACATAGTAACAGAGAGTACAATATCATCACCTTCATTAACCTGATTTGGATTTTTATGATAAAACTGTGATGTTGACTGGGCTGAAAGAGTACTAAAAAATAGAATAATAATTAAGACACGTATATTGCCCAAAATTGGTATCATATTGATATAATCTAATAATAAGATATTAAAATATTATTGATAATCAATTATAAATACTTTTTGCTCACCGTTAGGTCCCTCAAAATATATTTTTAATTGAGAGGGCCCTTCTTCAGAATCCTCATCTGGATCTTCAGGAACATTTGCCATATCTGTTTCTGACACACCAACTTGACCATCAGGAGTTGAGACACCAGTCATTCCACTTGATACACTAACTTCTTGCCCTGTCTCAGTATTAACAAGGCTAACTAAACCCTCCATGCCAATTACTTGATCTCCAGAATCATCGCTAATCAACCAAAAATCAGTACCTTTTACAGAGGCAACCGAAGTTGGTGTTTGAATAACAAAGTCTACATTTTGTTTTGATATAGAAGCTCTGATCGTGCCACCATCTAAATTAATTTTTTTTGATATATCTTTTGTTGTTCTTTGACCAGTAATAACTGCCTCAGAGTTTTCTTTAATTTTCAAAGTTGATTTATCATCTATAAAAATAATAGCAACAAACCCAGAATTGCCTGTTCTGATTTTATCACCGTCCTCTAAAATTGAACCGGTTTTCAAGGAGGAAAATTCTTTTTTTCCTACTTTCATTAACTCTACTAGGCCTTTTACTTTTGTGGCTACAGCAATTTTATTGGCAGACAAAGTGGAAATAAGAAGGAATAAGGTAAAAAAACTATATCTTTTAATTTTTAACATATTTATTCAACGACCACGGACTGAATCTTATATTCTTGGTTACTAATCTGCTGGAGAAGAGTATTTATAACAGATGGGCCTACTGTTACTCCATTAATCTCGATTTGCCCAGAAGGCAAATAACCTTCCAATTCTCTACCAGGGCCAAAATAATTGTTAAACTGATCAGGCAATGTTTGCTGAATCATCATCAATAATGGATTTGATGTTATATTCGATGTTTCTATTGTACCAGCCTGCCCAATCTTGAATGCAAATATTGGAGATAACATATCCTCATTACCTGAAGTTGTTGGCAATGATATTCTTACCTGCCAGCAATAAATATTACCAGGATCTAATGGATATGAGCCACTAAAAGGGTATTGATAACTATTAACATTATCTATCAATTCCCATTGCTCATTTTGATTCGCAGGCAGCACGCGTTGATCTTCGATAGCATCTTCTAGACCGCTGTGCGATGATGGATCAAACTGTGCAACTCTTATAAAAGTTTCAGCAGATGATATCGGGGGCCCAGAAGACCATTGAAAAATAGGAAAACTTGTATATAATAAATTATCAGTAGTGTCAGAGAGAGCTCCTCCAGGGTATTCTAATGAAATAGGAGTTTGTGACTGAATTACAAAAGTTTTTGAATCATTAAAAACGTTAGATAGATTATCTTCCTCTAATCCTCCAAAAACTGAAACACTAAATGTATATTGCCCATCAGAGAGTTTTCCACTAGTTAAAATAGTTTGCATTATTGCCTCTGATAAAGCAGGATCTAATACTTCGATTAGTTGTCCTTTCAACTCTATTTGATTACCAGAGTTATCATTTAAAAATGTTATCTCTGATGACAAATCTCTATTATCTAAATATAAACCATCTTGAATTAGAAAAGGATCAGTTTCTATTTCTACAATTGTAGCATCACTATTTATGCCTAGACCAGGACTAAGTATTGTCGCTTTGAAACGTATTTTTATAAAAACAGGATATGTACTGGCTTCTAAAGAATAATTAAATATCTGAACGTTCGTAGCTCCGGTAGCAATATCGAAGCTACTGACATAATATGTAGCATATTCATATATTTCACCTTGAACATTTATATCAACTGATTGCCCTTCAATTCGTCCTAAAATTGTGAAGTACAATATGGATGCAGTTATTAGTCTTTTTATAATCATATTCATTAGTAGATAAAGATGACTAAACTTAATACATATTCAAAAAAAAAACTCTTCTATTTAAAGAAGAGTTTTTTTAAAAATTCCCGGCAATTTCCTACTCTTCCACGCTGGTTTCCCGCGCAGTACCATCGGCGCAATGGAGCTTAACTTCCGAGTTCGAAATGGGATCGGGTGTTGCCTCCACGCTATTATCACCGGAAAAAATTTTTGGGAAATTGGAATATTTACCAAGTCCAACTGCAAGAAAGAATAATTAGTAAAACCATTCGGCTAATTAGTACCACTCGGCTGAAATCATTACTGATCTTACACCTATGGCCTATCAACGTTGTAGTCTCCAACGAGCCTTATTATCATTAAGATAGAGAAATCTAATCTTAGGGTGGGTTTCGCGCTTATATGCTTTCAGCGCTTATCCTGTCCGAACGTAGCTACCCAGCGATGCCCCTGACGGAACAACTGGTACACTAGAGGTTCGTCCACTTCGGTCCTCTCGTACTAGAAGCAGATCCCTTCAAATT
>CENJ01014077.1_pt1 | contig 10873 bp, 9 predicted proteins | sample 356161 | NCBI WGS metagenome assembly CENJ01 (sample SAMEA2619531, study PRJEB7988) | marine metagenome | biome: marine biome (ENVO:00000447); feature: surface water layer (ENVO:00002042); material: "saline water (ENVO:00002010), including plankton (ENVO:xxxxxxxx)" | depth 5 m
TGTTTAGTGTTGTCAGCTTGTGCTACATCAAAAAAATCAACAGGACAAATGCAAGGTGACGTTTACACTGGAAAAGATACAGTTGAATATTTGGCATCGGGTGTACCTGATAGAGTTTTCTTTGCTACAAATGAGTCAGTTTTAACAACTGCCTCAAGAGAAACATTAAGAAAACAAGCAGCATGGTTAAGGAAAAACTCTAAAATTACTATAGTGTTAGAGGGTCACGCTGATGAAAGAGGAACAAGAGAATATAACTTAGCTTTAGGTGAAAGAAGAGCTAACTCAGCTAAAGACTACTTAATGACTTACGGAATTTCTTCAGACAGAATATCTGTTTTAAGTTACGGTAAAGAGAGACCTGTAGACTCAGGATCAAACCCATTGGCTTGGTCAAAAAATAGAAGATCAGTTACAGTTAAAGCAAACTAATTATTAAAATTTAGACCCTTAGTTAATTATATTAATTAAGGGTCTTTTTTTTGCCATTATTTTAATCATAACCTCATATACAAAGTTTAAATGAGATTTTTATTAACTAAATTTGTTTTGTTATTAAGCATAATTTTTTATGGTCATGCGCTTGCAGATGATCAAAAAATTAATGAAATTTTAGAAAAAATTCAGAGAGACATTAAAACTTTGGAAAAAGCAGTCTATTCGGGCTCCACAGTTGTAGATGTTGATAGATCAAATGTCTCAAGCATTGAAAATGGGAATTCAGAAGACGTTTTAACTAGACATCTACTAAAACTCTCTGAAATTGAAAATCAATTTCAATTATTAACTAATAAGTTTGAAGAAGTTAATTTTAAATTGGATAAATTATCTAACCGAATGACAAAAGTACAAGCAGATAATCAAATAAGATTTCAAGATTTAGAAGCAGGTTTACCTTTAGATAAAATTTCAAAAGTTCAAAAAAAATTAGACAGTGTTCCGAATGAAATATTACCTGGAAGTTCTCAACCACAGGATTTAGGCTCAGTTTCTTATAAAGATAATACTACCAACGAAACAACTCAAAAAACACAATCTATAAATACTACTGCCTCGATTGTAACTGAAGAATTTCAAACTGAAGAAAAAATTCTTCCTAATGACACACCTGAGAAACAGTATCAGTTTGCGACTAGTTTTTTAAAAGTAGGAGACTATTCAATGGCAGAAAGAGCATTCAGAGAATTTGTTGTAACCAACTCACAACATAATTTAGCAGGGAATGCTCAATATTGGTATGCAGAAACATTTAGAATAAGACAACTATATACTGACGCTGCCTCAGCATATTTAGAAGGTTATCAAAAATTTCCAAAAGGTGAGAAGGCTCCTATCAATTTATTGAAGCTTGGAATATCTATGGTCCAAATAGGAGAAAAAGATCAAGGTTGCAAAATGATAAACGGAGTAGAAAAACAGTATCCTAAAGCTAATCAATCTGTGATCCAAAAAGCTAAATATGAATCTCAAAAATTTGAGTGTAACAAAAAAAATTCCTAAACTTTTAGAAGATAAGTTAAAAAATAAAAGAATTAAGAATATTTATAAAAGCTTTGAAAAATCACTCAATATTAATGAAGATTTTATAGTTGCTGTGTCCGGTGGGCCTGATAGTTTGGCTTTAGCTTTTTTAGCAAAAATTTATTCAATCAAAAAAAAACTAAATTCAAAATTTTTTATTGTAGATCATAAGCTTAGAGTAAATTCCTCTACAGAGGCGAAGTATGTAAAAAGTATTTTAAAGAGATTGTCCATAAATGCAGAGATATTAACTTGGAGGGGAAGAAAACCAACTAAGAATATTCAATCAATATCAAGAAAAAAAAGATTTGAGCTGTTATTCAGTAAGTGTAATTATTTAAATATCTCTAATATTCTTTTAGGACATCATATAGACGATTTATTTGAAAACTTTTTTATAAGGATTCTTAGAGGAAGTGGTCTAAAAGGCTTAATATCTTTAGACAAAAAAACTACGATAAAAAATGTTAATTTGTTAAGACCTTTGTTAGATGAACAAAAAAAAAACTTAATATTTGTAGCAAAACATGTTTTTAATTTTTATGTAGAGGATCCTACCAATGAGGACGAAAAATTTCAAAGAATCAAAATTAGAAGGTTTATAAAACAATTAGAATTAAATGGATTAGACGAAAAGAAATTTTTAAATACTCTAAATAATTTAAAACATTCTAATAATGTTATAGGTTTTTATGTAAAAAAAAATTTAAGGGAAAATAGTTTCTTTAATTATAAGAAAAATCAAATAATTTTAAATAAGAACTTTTTTATACAACCGCAAGAAATAGTTTTTAGAGCGTTTTCTGATTGTTTGAAAATTATTGGAAAGAAATATTATTCTGTGAGAGGAAAAAAAGTAAGTATGATAATAGACGAAATTACGAATAATTGTCTATCAAAAGCAACATTAGGTGGCTGTATTGTAGAAAAGATTGAACAAACCGTAATTTTATCAAAAGAGCGTTAAATAATAGTCACTTCGACCAAAATGCCACTTGTTTAATTCGTAATAATTATTATTTTATAACTATGAATTTAAAAAATATAGCTATGTGGGCCATAATAGTATTTTTAACTATTGGTCTTTATAATATGTTTAAAAGTCCTCAGTCAAACGTAAGAGGTGGTGATCAAGTTATATTTTCTGAATTTTTAACCTCAGTTGAAAACGGAGAGGTTTTAAAAGTAGAAATACAGGGCAACAATATCAAAGGTGTTTATTCAAATGGAAATAACTTTACAACTTATGCTCCGAATGACCCAAATTTAATTGAAAAACTTTCTGACAAGGGTGTAAGTATTTCAGCTGCACCTCTTCAAGAAAAAATGCCATCTCTATTTGGAGTACTCTTATCTTGGTTCCCAATGTTGTTATTAATAGCTGTTTGGATTTTTTTCATGCGACAAATGCAGGGCGGAAAAGGTGGAGCTATGGGTTTTGGTCGATCAAAAGCAAAAATGATGAATGAACTAAAAGGAAAAGTTACCTTTAACGATGTTGCAGGTGTTGAGGAGGCTAAGGAGGAAGTAGAGGAAATAGTTGAATTTTTAAAAGATCCAAAAAAATTTAGTCGTCTTGGAGGTAAAATTCCAAGAGGAGCTTTACTGGTTGGACCTCCAGGCACAGGAAAAACTTTATTAGCAAGAGCTATAGCTGGTGAAGCAGGAGTTCCTTTTTTTACAATTTCAGGATCAGATTTTGTTGAAATGTTTGTAGGAGTTGGCGCTTCTAGAGTAAGAGATATGTTTGAACAAGGAAAAAAAAATTCACCTTGTATAATTTTTATTGATGAAATTGATGCTGTAGGTAGAAGCAGAGGCGCTGGTTTAGGTGGAGGCAATGATGAAAGAGAGCAGACTCTAAACCAACTTTTAGTTGAGATGGATGGTTTTGATACTAATGAAGGGGTAATAATTATTGCTGCCACTAATAGACCTGATGTTCTAGACCCAGCTTTATTAAGACCAGGCAGATTTGATAGACAAGTCGTAGTTTCTAATCCAGATATAATTGGAAGAGAAAAAATATTAAAAGTGCATGTTAAAAAAATTAAAATGGCTCCCGATGTGAACCTTAGAACAGTTGCAAGAGGAACTCCAGGGTTTTCAGGCGCAGATCTTGCTAATTTAGTCAATGAGTCAGCATTGTTAGCTGCGAGAAAAAATAAAAGGATTGTTACATTGAATGAATTTGAAGAGGCTAAAGATAAAGTAATGATGGGTGCAGAAAGACGATCAATGGTAATGACGGAAGATGAAAAAAAACTAACTGCATATCATGAAGGAGGACACGCCTTAGTTTCTTTTAATATGCCTAGTTATGACCCGATACATAAGGCTACTATAATTCCAAGAGGTAGAGCTTTAGGTATGGTAATGAATTTGCCTGAAAGAGACAAACATGGTCACTCTATAAAGTATTTGAAAGCCAGGTTAGCTGTATGCTTTGGTGGCAGAGTTGCAGAGGAAGTAATTTTTGGAAAAGACAACATTTCTACTGGTGCTGGAGGTGGAAATGGATCAGATATAAATCAAGCTACTCAACTAGCAAGAGCTATGGTTACTAAATACGGAATGAGCGAGGAAATGGGCCCAGTTGAATATGGTGAAAATCAAGAAGAAGTTTTTTTGGGAAGATCAGTTACACAAACACAGTCAGTTTCTGAGGAAGTTGCTCAAAAAATTGATAAAGAAATTAGAAAATTGGTTGATGAGGGCTACAATAAAGCAAAAGAAATTTTAACAGAAAAAATTGATGATTTACACAAAATAGCAAAAGCCTTGATAACATATGAGACCTTAACTGGTGAAGAAATTGAAAACATAATTAATAAAAATATTTATCCTACTGATAAACAAAGTTTGAAAGCCGAAGATGACAAGGGTTCTGCATTTGATGCAATGGGCCTTAAACCAAAAATTGTCCACTAATTTTAATGGCCATATATTACACTAGAGCGTGTAATTTCTACTATGGTTCTAAATCAAAATTATTAATTAAGGAAAAAAAAACACTCCCATTAAATGGTGGGCAAGAAATATCTTTTGATAAAATAGAAATAATTACAAGAAAATTCAAAAAGAAAATATCAATTAAAGAAATAAATCAATTACCAAATAAAATAAAAAGAATTATAAAAAAAGATATTAATCTTATTTTAAAACCAAAAAAAAATTTTGAAAATTTAAATTTTAAGAAAATACCAAATATTATGGGTATCTTAAACATAACTCCAGATAGTTTCTCAGATGGGGGGAAATTTAGTAAAACCAATCTTGCAAAGAAACATCTAGATTACCTATTTAGAAGTGGAGCTAACCTTGTTGATATAGGAGGCGAGTCCACAAGACCTGGCTCCAAAGCTATTAGTCCAAAAGTAGAGTGGAATAGAATAAAAAATATAATAAAAAAAATTGATAAAAGAAAAATGATATCTCTTGATACAAGAAAATCACAAATAATGGAAAAAGGCATTAAATTAGGTGTAAAATTGATTAATGATATTTCTGGATTGAACTATGATGAAAAAACAATAAATATTTTAAAAAAATATAAAGTTCCATTTGTACTTCAACATTCTCTTGATGAACCAGAGGTAATGCAAAACAATCCAAAGTATAAAGATGTTTTATTAGATATCTATGATTTTTTTGAAAAAAAAATAAAACTTTTACGAAAAGCTGGTATTAATCATAATAATATAATTTTAGATCCTGGAATAGGCTTTGGAAAAAATTTGAAACATAATATGAAAATAATGAAGAATATATCAATTTACCATTCCCTAGGGCTACCTATAATGTTAGGGATATCAAGAAAAAAATATATTAAAGAACTTTCAGGACTAAATGATAGTTATTTGAGGATGGGTGGAACAATTAGTTCAAGTATATTTGCTATGATGCAGGGTGTACAAATTTTGAGAGTTCACGACGTTAACGAAATTAAACAGGGCATAAAGGTATTTAAAGAATTGATTAAATAAAAATGAAGTATTTTGGTACTGATGGAATTAGAGGACGTGTAAATAGCAAGCACATTAATGGAGATATGTTTTTTAAATTTGGATTGGCAGCAGGAAAATATTTTACAAATTTAAAAAAAAAAAAACAAACTGCTATTATAGCAAAAGACACAAGACTATCAGGTTATACACTTGAGCCTGCATTGGTTTCAGGTTTAGCTTCAGCAGGAATGCATGTTTATACTTTAGGTCCATTACCAACTAATGGACTAGCAATGTTAACAAAATCAATGAAAGCTAACCTTGGAATAATGATTACTGCCTCCCACAACTTATTTATAGATAACGGTTTAAAATTGTTTGGCCCAGACGGATTAAAATTATCTGATAAGATACAAAAAAAAATTGAGGATTTAATTGATACCAACGTTGACAATCATTTATCAGATCCCTTGTTGCTTGGTAGAGTTAAAAGACTTGAATCTGGGACTGATGATTATATCAAAATTTTAAAAAAGAAAATCCCGAGAAATTTTAGATTAAAAAATATGAAAATAGTTTTGGATTGTGCGAATGGAGCTGGATATAAATCCGCCCCTAAAATGATAAAATCCCTAGGAGCTAAATTAATAGTTATAGGTAACAAGCCAAATGGTTTTAATATCAATAAAAGTTGTGGATCAACTTTTCCAATTAAGCTTCAAAGATATGTTAAAAAATATCGGGCAAATTTGGGAATTTCACTAGATGGTGATGCTGATAGAATAATAATGTGTGATGAAAAAGGAGTTATAATTGATGGTGATCAGATTATTGCTGCTTTAGCAATGCAATGGAAAAAAAGAAAAATCCTTAAAGGAGGTGTTGTAGGAACTTTAATGTCTAATTACGGATTAGAAAAATTTTTTAAAAGAAAAAATATAAAATTTATTAGAGCAAATGTTGGTGATAGATACGTAAAAGAGATTATGCAGAAAAAGAAATTTAATTTAGGAGGGGAGCAATCAGGACATATAATTTTGGGAAAATTTGCTACGACAGGTGATGGACTTTTAGTTGCCCTTGAGGTTATTCAAGCTTTAAATAAAGGCATAAAAGCTAGTGAATTTTTTAACGTATTTGAGAAGACTCCACAAATATTAGAAAATATTAATATAAAAAATGAGAATATTCTTAAAAAGTCAAAAGTAAAAGATTCAATTAGAATAGCTAATAAGCTTATCAAAGGACATGGTAGAATTCTTGTAAGAAAATCTGGCACAGAATCAAAAATAAGAATAATGGGTGAAAGTGGAAACAAAGTTCTACTTAAAAAATGTATAAAAACTATTGTTAGAACGATTAATTAAATTGAGACCTAAATCAAAAATTTTGATTATAGCGGGATCAGACTCATCTGGTGGTGCTGGAATACAAGCTGATATCAAAACAGTTACTAGTCTCGGTTCATATGCAATGACAGCAATTACAGCTGTAACAGTTCAAAATACACAAGGTGTTAAATCTGTTATATCTATCCCACCCTCTGAGATAAAAAATCAAATTATCTATTCTGCAAAGGACATAAGGCCTGATGGTATCAAAATTGGAATGCTTCACTCAAATGAGGTAATTGAAAAAGTTATTGAGTCATTAAAAGAGATCAAAGTTAAAAAAATTATTTTGGATCCAGTAATGATTGCAAAAGGAGGAGCAAAATTGATTAATGATGGAGCAATCAAAACTTTAAAAAAAAAACTCATAAAATGTGTTTACTTAATTACTCCTAATATACCTGAGGCTGAAATTTTGACTGGGGTTGAGATTAAAAATAAAGAAGGCATGATACTTGCAGCTAAAAAGTTATTAAGTTTAGGTGCAAAAAATGTATTAATCAAAGGTGGTCATCTTAAATCAAAAAAGGTGGAGGATATTTTATTAAATAAATCAGAACTTAAGGTTTTTAAAAATTCAAGATATAAAACGAAAAATACTCATGGAACTGGGTGTACTTTATCAAGTGCAATAACCACTTTTTTTTCATGTGGAAAAAGTATTAACAGGGCTTGTTATCTTGCAATTAAGTATGTAAATTCTGCGATATTAACTAATCCTAAATATGGGAAAGGTCACGGTCCTATAAATCACCTTAACTCAATGAAACTAAATAAAAAATATAAATAATGAAAAATGTTGTTGTAGTAGGTTCACAATGGGGTGATGAGGGTAAAGGAAAGATAGTAGATTGGTTGTCAGAGCAAGCAGATGTTGTGATAAGATTCCAGGGAGGCCATAATGCAGGCCATACATTGGTTATAGATGGCATTACCTATAAACTTAGATTGCTTCCTTCAGGAATAGTCAGGAATAACAAAGTTTCTGTAATTGGAAATGGAGTTGTAATTGATCCTTGGGCTCTACTTGACGAAATAAAAGAAATTAAATCAAAAGGTGTAAAAGTAAATGTTGAAAATTTGATTATTTCAGAGTCTGCAAATCTGATACTTCCATTTCATAGAGAAATGGATGAGATTAGAGAAGATGCAGCTGGTAAAGGAAAAATTGGAACTACCAGAAGAGGTATAGGACCAGCATATGAGGATAAAGTTGGCAGAAGATCTATAAGAGTTATGGATTTAAGGTCAGAAAAAAATTTAGAGCAACGACTAGATGCAGTTTTAACGCATCATAATGCTATTCGTAAGGGTTTAGGTAAAAAAATATTTGAAAGAGACCAATTAAAAAAAGATTTATTAAAAATTGCTCCTGAAATATTAAAGTATTCACAACCAGTTTGGTTAAAGATTGACCAGTTTAAAAGACAAAAAAAGAAAATACTTTTTGAAGGAGCACAGGGCATTTTATTAGATGTTGATCACGGTACATATCCTTTTGTAACATCATCAAATACTGTAGCATCGAATGCAGCCACTGGAACTGGTTGCGGTATTAACTCAATAAATTATGTCTTAGGAATTACTAAAGCATATACCACAAGAGTAGGCGAAGGCCCTTTTCCCACAGAGTTAAAGGATGGTGTTGGTGAGATATTAGGAACCAGAGGTAAAGAATTTGGCACTGTGACAAGCCGCAAAAGAAGATGTGGGTGGTTCGATGGTGTTTTAGTTAGACAAACAATAACGATCTCAGGAATCGACGGTATAGCATTGACTAAATTAGATGTTTTAGATGAATTAGATGAGATTAAAGTATGTGTTCAGTACGATCTTGAAGGGCAAAAAATAGATTATTTACCTGCTGCAGTAGAAGATCAATTAAAAATTAAACCTATTTATCAAACTTTTCCTGGATGGAAAACATCCACGAAAGGAATAAAGAATATTGAAAAGCTTCCTGAAAACGCAAAAAACTATATTTTTGCAATTGAGGATTTTACTGGAACAAAGATATCAAGTATTTCAACGAGCCCTGAACGTGAGGATACAATTTTAATTGAAAATCCTTTTGAAACTTAATTTACAGGCAATAAATTTTTAGATTTCGCCAGAAGCAGCATATGTTTTTGTAGTTTTTCAAAAGCTTTATTTTCAATTTGTCTCACTCTTTCCCTACTAATTTTATATTTATTACTGAGATCTTCTAGAGTAGTTGGATCGTCATTTAATCTTCTAGAATACAATATCTCTCTTTCTCTATCATTTAAAACTTGAATAGAGTTTTTTAATAAATCTTTTCTTTGCTCCATTTCCTCTTGATGTGCAAATTTAAGATCATGATCTAATTCTTTATCCTCCAACCAATCTTGCCACTCATCACCATCTTCACCAACTTGAGTATTAAGAGAAAATTCTTTACCAGATAATCTTCGATTCATTGAAACGACTTCTTCTTTACTCACATCAAGTTTGTTAGCTATCTCATCTACATGTTCATTTCTTAAATCACCTTCAGACTGGGGTGCTATTTGGTTTTTTAATTTTTTTAAATTAAAAAAAAGTTTTTTTTGAGCAGCAGTTGTGCCAATTTTGACAAGGCTCCATGATCTTAAAATATATTCTTGTATAGATGCTTTAATCCACCACATTGCGTAAGTAGCCAATCTAAAACCTTTTTCTGGTTCAAACTTTTTTACAGCCTGCATTAAACCCACATTTCCCTCAGAAATCATTTCATTGACAGGTAAACCATATCCTTTATATCCCATCGCAATTTTTGCAACCAGTCTAAGATGGCTTGTTACTAATTTTTCTGCAGCTTTTATGTTTCCCGTGGTTTTCCAATTTTTAGCAAGCATATATTCTTCTTCTGCATCTAGCATTGGAAATTTTTTAATTTGTTCTAAATAAGCAGATAGACCACCTTCATTGCTTAGGATTGGAAGATTATTATTAAAAGTTGTATTCATTAATAGTTTATCTAATTAATATTTTAATTTTTTCAATATTTTATTTTCCCGTTTTCCTTAATATTTTTAATATTAATTCAAGTTCTGGAGGCAAATTTGAAGTAAAATTCATTTGTTTATTTTTTTTGGGATGAAAAAATCCAATTGTTTTAGCATGCAGAAATTGTCTTTTAAGATTAATGAGGCTTTTTTCTAAAATTGGATCAACGTTTTTTATTTTTTTAAATCTTTTTTTATATTTATCATCTCCAACTATACTGTTACCTAAAAAGTTCATATGAACTCTAATTTGATGTGTCCTGCCAGTTTCCAATTTACATTCTATTAAACTTAATGTTGGAACATATCTATTTTCAAAAATATCTAAAGTACTGTAATTTGTTATAGCCTTTTTACCTTTTATATTACTTACCTCCATCATTTGTCTATTTCTAGAACTCCTGGTTATTAATGTTTCAATTTTTCCCTTTGAAGGTCTCATCTTTCCCCAAATTAATAATTGATAAACTCTTTTAATCGAATGTTCTCTGAATTGGATTGATAGATTTTCATGGGTTTGATTATTTTTTGCAATTAAAACTAATCCAGATGTATTTTTATCAATTCGATGAACGATTCCTGGTCTTTGTTCATCCCCAATGTTTGACAGTGAGATATTATTATAATTAATCAACGCGTTGACAATTGTCTTGTCAAAATTACCTGCACCTGGATGCATTATTATACCAGCTGGTTTGTTCACAACCATTAAATCATCGTCTTCATAAACTATATCTAATTTATATTTATAAGGTTTAAGATTACTTTTTTTCGCCTTAGGAATATGAAAATTTAAAATGTCCCCGGTAGAGACTTTTTTGGATGGATCGTTAATAGTTATATTATTTATCTTTAATTTATTAGCTAAAATTAAATTTTTAATTTTTGTCCTACTAATCTCTTTTTGTTTTTTATTAATAAAAATATCAACTCGGAGACTTTTATCCTCCTTTTTTACAATCAAATTTATTTTTTTTTCCATAAAATGTTATATTAATATCAT
>CENJ01001309.1_pt1 | contig 10854 bp, 15 predicted proteins | sample 356161 | NCBI WGS metagenome assembly CENJ01 (sample SAMEA2619531, study PRJEB7988) | marine metagenome | biome: marine biome (ENVO:00000447); feature: surface water layer (ENVO:00002042); material: "saline water (ENVO:00002010), including plankton (ENVO:xxxxxxxx)" | depth 5 m
CTAGGGAGCAGTGACTGATGGCACGCAATAACGACAGGCAGGATCGCGGCAATTCGCGCGAGGAGCCTGAACTGATCGAAAAGCTGGTTGGCATCAACCGCGTCGCAAAAGTTGTCAAGGGTGGCCGCCGCTTTGGTTTTGCCGCGCTGGTCGTCGTCGGTGACGGCCGTGGCCGTGCCGGTTTCGGCACCGGCAAGGCGCGCGAGGTTCCCGAGGCGATCCGCAAGGCCACCGAGGGTGCCAAGCGCAACATGGTTCGGGTGCCGCTTCGTGACGGCCGCACGCTGCATCACGACATCAAGGGCCGTTATGGCGCCGGCAATGTCCTGCTGCGCGCCGCCTCGGCTGGTACCGGCATCATCGCCGGCGGTCCGATGCGCGCGGTGTTCGAGGTTCTCGGGGTGCAGGATGTGGTCGCCAAGTCGATTGGCTCGTCCAACCCGCACAACATGATCAAGGCAACCTTTTCGGCACTGACAGCCATGCAGGCGCCACGCAATGTCGCGCAGAAACGTGGCAAGCGCGTCGGCGATATCCTCGGCAAGCGCAGCAACGACGATCAGGCCGCGGCGTCCTGACAGGGAGAGGTGAGATGAGTGGCAAAACAGTACGTGTGACGCAGACCAGGAGCGCCATCGGCCGTCTTGGCTCGCAACGCCAGACGCTGATCGGGCTGGGTCTGAACAAGATTGGCCGTACCCGCGATCTGGAAGACACACCGGCGGTCCGCGGCATGATCAACAAGGTGAAACATCTCGTCCGTGTTGAGGGCGAATAAGCCCCGACGGGCAATCCGGCGTTGCATGAGACGCCGTGCAGGAGAGTAAGATGAAACTCAACGCTATCAGTGACAATCCGGGTTCGACCCGTGATCGCAAGCGTGTTGGCCGTGGTATCGGTTCCGGCACCGGCAAGACGTCGGGAAGTGGCCACAAGGGCCAGAAGGCACGCTCTGGCGTGTCGATCAAGGGGTTTGAAGGTGGCCAGATGCCGATCCACCGGCGTCTGCCGAAGCGTGGCTTCACCAACATCTTCCGGAAGAAATATGTCGAGGTGAATCTTGGCCGTCTGCAGACCGCGTTCGACGCTGGTAAGCTTGACGCCAAGAAGCCTGTCGATGTGGCCGCGTTGATCGGCGCCGGCGTTATTTCAAAGGCGCGCGACGGTGTGCGCATCCTTGGCAAGGGCGAGCTGACGGCGAAAAAGGTGGAAATCCACGCCGCCGGCGCGTCGAAGGCCGCGATCGCGGCTGTCGAGGCTGGCGGGGGCAAGATCGTGCTTCCGGCCGCCACGGCCGACGAAGCCTAGGGCAACAGGGTAACTCAGCAGGGTAGAGCGCAGCGATGGCAACATCCGCAGATCGTATGGCAGCCGGCGTCGGACTTGGGGCGTTCGCCAAGGCCGAAGAGCTGAAAAAGCGTATCTGGTTTACGCTTGGCGCGCTCATCATCTATCGGCTTGGCACCTATCTGCCGCTGCCGGGGATCAACCCAGACGCGCTTTCCGACATTTTCTCGCAGCAATCCTCCGGCATCCTTGGCATGTTCGACATGTTCTCGGGCGGGGCGCTGGGGCGGATGACGATCTTCGCGCTGAACATCATGCCTTACATCACCGCCTCGATCATCATGCAGTTGATGACGGCCATCGTGCCGACGCTTGAACAGCTGAAGAAGGATGGCGAGGCAGGTCGCAAGCAGATCAACCAGTATACGCGGTACCTGACAGTATTGCTGGCGACGGTCCAGGGCTATGGCATCGCCGTCGGGCTTGAGGCCGCGTCCGGGGTTGTTGGTGATCCGGGGATGTTTTTCCGCGTCACCACGGTCACCACGCTGGTTGGCGGCACGCTGTTCCTGATGTGGCTTGGTGAACAGATCACCAGCCGCGGCGTCGGTAACGGCATTTCGCTGATCATCTTTGCCGGCATCATTGCCGAGGTTCCCTCGGCGCTTGCCGGAACGCTGGAACTTGGCCGCACGGGTGCGCTGTCGGCGCTGCTGATCGTGGTGCTGTTCGCAATGGCGATCGCGGTGATTGCCTTTATCGTCTTCATTGAACGGTCGGTCCGCAAGATCGTCGTGCAATATCCAAAACGCCAGCATGGCAACAAGGTGTTTGGCGGCGACCAGTCCTTCCTGCCACTGAAGATCAATGTTCCCGGGGTGATCCCGCCGATCTTCGCCTCGTCACTGCTGTTGATGCCGGTGTCGATCATCAACCTGACAGGTGGTCAGGAGGGTGGTGCCGAATGGCTTGTCACGCTGAACGCGCTGCTTGGCCGTGGCCAGCCGCTCTATCTTGGCATCTATATCGGGCTGATTGTCTTCTTCGCCTTCTTCTACACGGCGATTGTCTTCAACCCGCAGGACACGGCGGAGAATCTGCGCCGTTATGGCGGCTATATTCCGGGCATTCGCCCCGGCAAGACGACGGCCGACTATCTCGACAGCGTGCTGACCCGTCTGACCGTTCTTGGCGCGGCCTATCTTTCGGCTGTCTGTCTGTTGCCGGAAATCCTGATCAGCAACTATTCGGTTCCCTTCTATTTCGGCGGCACATCACTTCTCATCGTTGTGACGGTGACGCTGGATACGGTCGGCCAGGTGCAGTCGCATCTTCTGGCGCACCAATATGAAGGGCTGGTAAAGAAATCGAAGCTGAAGGGGCGCGGACGATGAACATCATTTTGTTTGGTGCCCCCGGGGCCGGTAAGGGAACGCAGGCCAAGCGCCTGGTCGATGAGCGCGGCATGGTTCAGCTTTCGACAGGCGACATGCTGCGCGCGGCAATCGACGCCGGTACCGATCTTGGCCTTCGCGCCAAGGAAATCATGGATCGTGGCGATCTTGTCTCCGACGACATCATCCTCGGGATGATCGGCGAACGGATGCAACAGCCCGATTGTACGAGCGGCGTGATCCTCGACGGCTTTCCGCGCACCGTTGCCCAGGCGGACGGCCTTGGCGAGATGTTTGCTGCGCGGGGACTGACACTGGATCATGTGATTGAGATCAAGGTCGATGAGAACGCGCTGTTTGCGCGGATCGAAACACGCGCTGCCGAGACCGGTGGGTCGCGCGCGGATGACAATGCCGAGACGCTTCGCAAGCGTCTGGCTGTCTATCATGAGAATACCGCGCCGCTTCTTCCCTACTATTCGGAAAAGGGGTTGATGCGGACGGTTGACGGCATGGCATCGATCGATGAAGTCGGTCAGGCCATTGACGCCATATTGGGATGAATAAGACGCGTTGAGGTTGACTGTAGTTGAGGTTGACTGTTCAGGGCAAAAGCCTATAATTCGCCGCCTTCGAGACATTCACAGGTGGTGCGGTTCCGCTCAATGGGCGGAGCTCTGAAACGGTCGTAATATGACAGGCGTGCCGACGGGCAGCGCCGTTTTGAAGAGGAGCCAGACAGTGGCACGAATTGCTGGTGTAAATATTCCCACCAAGAAGCGGGTGGAAATCGCACTGACCTATATCCACGGCATCGGCCGGACCAGCGCCAAGGGCATCTGCTCGCGCGCCGGCGTCCCGGATGAGCGGCGTGTCGCCGACCTGTCCGAGGAAGAGCTGACAAAGCTGCGCGACATCATTGACGCCGACTATCTGGTTGAGGGTGATCTTCGTCGTAAGACCTCGATGGATATCAAGCGTTACCTTGACCTTGGCTGTCTTCGCGGTCTGCGGCATCGTCGCAATCTGCCGGTTCGCGGCCAGCGTACGCACACCAACGCCCGCACCCGCAAGGGTCCGGCGAAGCCGATTGCCGGCAAGAAGAAATAACCCGGATCTTCGAGGAGACAGCAGATGGCAAAACAACCGAGTCAGGGCCGGGTCCGTCGCCGCGAGCGCAAGAACATTACCAGCGGCGTGGCGCATGTGAATTCGACCTTCAACAACACCATGATCACCATCACCGACGTGCAGGGCAACACCATTGCCTGGGCATCCGCCGGTGGGATGGGGTTCAAGGGGTCACGTAAATCAACCCCGTTCGCTGCCCAGATGGCGGCGGAAGATGCCGGCAAAAAAGCCGCGGAGCATGGGATGAAATCGCTGGACGTGCAGGTTCGTGGGCCGGGATCGGGCCGTGAATCCGCGCTGCGGGCACTTCAGGCTGTCGGGTTCAATGTGACCTCGATCCGTGATGTGACCCCGATCCCGCATAATGGGTGCCGCCCGCGCAAGCGTCGGCGCGTCTGACCGCCTCAGCCTGCGCCCGGCGCGTTCGCCAACATGGCGGCGCGGAACCCTGTTGAATACCGTTTCGCATAGAGGAACACCGAGATGATTGAAAAGAACTGGCTGGATCTGAAAAAGCCTGATGAGCTTGAGATCAAGCAGTCTGAATACAACCCGAGCCAGGCCGTGATCGAGGTTGGTCCGTTTGAGCGTGGCTTCGGTGTGACCATCGGCAACGCGCTGCGGCGGGTGTTGCTGTCATCGCTTCAGGGATCGGCCATCTCGGCGGTGCAGATTCAGGGCGTTGTCCATGAATTCTCGTCGATCCCCGGCGTTCGCGAGGATGTGACCGATCTTGTCCTGAACCTGAAGGGCGTTGCCGTTCGGGTCGATGATGAGGGATCAAAGCGTCTGCGTCTGGCGGCTGAGGGCCCGGCAACGGTGACCGCAGGGATGATTTCCGAGACCGCCGGTGTCGAGATCATGAACCCCGACCACGTGCTGTGCCAGCTCGACAAGGGTGCCAGCGTGGCGATGGAACTGACCGTCACCAGCGGCAAGGGCTATGTCCCGGCCGGCAGCATGCGCGCCGAGGACTCGCCGATTGGCCTGATCCCGATCGACGCCATCTACAGCCCGGTTCGTCAGGTTGCCTACAAGGTCGAGAATGCGCGTGTTGGCCAGATCACCGACTATGACAAGCTGCTGCTGACGGTCGAGACCGACGGGTCTGTCACCCCTGAGGACGCGGTAGCCTACGCCTCGCGGATCCTTCAGGAACAGCTTCAGACCTTCATCAATTTCGAAGAGCCGAAAGAGCAGCCGAGCGAAGAGGATGGCGAGGATCTGCCATTCAGCCGCAACCTGCTTCGCAAGGTTGACGAGCTGGAGCTGTCGGTTCGGTCGGCAAACTGCCTGAAGAACGACAATATCGTATATATTGGCGATCTGGTGCTGAAGACCGAGTACGAAATGCTTCGCACCCCGAATTTCGGACGCAAGTCGCTGAACGAGATCAAGGAAGTGCTGAAGGGTATGAACCTGGAACTTGGCATGGATATTCCGACATGGCCGCCGGAGAATGTCGAGGAACTGGCCCGTCGTCTGGATGAGCCTTTCTAGGGCCAGCACAGGAATTTTTGCAAGCCGGCGCGGCGGATGCCAACCGGCACAAGGGAGACAGAGACATGCGTCACCGCAATTCAGGACGTAAGCTTAACCGGACGTCGCAGCATCGCCAGATGCTGTTCCGGAATATGGCCCAGGCGCTGATCAAGCATGAGCAGATCGTGACCACGCTGCCAAAGGCGAAGGAGCTTCGCCCGGTGGTTGAGCGTCTGATCACGCTTGGCAAGCGGGGCGACCTTCACGCTCGCAGGCTGGCCCACGCCCGGCTTCGCGATGATGCGATGACGCGCAAGCTGTTCGAGGTTCTTGGCCCCCGCTATCAGGAGCGCAATGGTGGTTACACCCGCGTTCTGAAGGCCGGCTTCCGCTATGGTGATTCGGCGCCGATGGCGGTGATCGAACTTGTCGATCGGGACGAGGATGCCCGCGGCCAGGATTCGGGTCCGATGCAGAATGCCGAAGAGGACATGACCGAAGAGACCGCGGCCTGATCATCGCGTCACATACTGTTTCTGAAAGGGCCGCCGCTGGTGGCCCTTTTGCTTTTTTGGAATTGTTTTCCGTGGTCATTATGCAGGCTGGTCCATAATGCTGATGCTGATGTGGTGCGGGTGGTAAGCGCCGCGCTGGCGAAAGAAGGAGAAACAGATGTTGGAAATGCGACCGAATTGCGAATGCTGCGATTGCGATCTGCCACCGGATTCGACCGAGGCGATGATTTGCACCTATGAATGCACCTTCTGCCGGACCTGTGTTGAAACCGTCCTTGCCAATGTCTGTCCGAATTGTGGTGGCGGGTTTCAGCCGCGGCCAATAAGGCCGGCCACCGCCTGGCGCGCCGGGGTCAGTCTTGCGCATCAACCTGCCTCCACAGCGCGCGTGCAGATGCATTACAGCGTTGAAGAGGTGCAGGCCTTCGCAGGCCCGATCAAACATATCCCGCCGCAGGACAGATAGCGGCAACCGGTGCCGGTTTTCCTTTGCGAAGCGGCGCTGCTTTGCGTCAGGATAGGCGGATGAGCCAGCTTGAATTTGACAGGTCTTCCCCGGCGGGCAGCACGGCGACACCGCTTGCCGAGCTTTTGCGCCCGGCAAGCCTCGATGAGGTGGTGGGGCAGGAGGCGCTGCTTGGCCCCGAGGGGCGGTTGCGGCGGATGCTTGACGGCGGCGAGATGGCCTCGATCATCTTCTGGGGCCCGCCTGGCACCGGCAAGACCACCATCGCGCGGCTGCTGGCGGCCGAGGCCGGGATGGCCTTTGAACCCGTGTCAGCCGTTTTCGACGGTGTCGCCGATCTTCGCAAGATCTTCGCCCGCGCGGCTGAACGCCAGGCGGCGGGCGAGCGCACATTGCTGTTCGTCGATGAGGTGCATCGCTTCAACAAGGCACAGCAGGATGGTCTGCTGCCGCGGGTTGAGGATGGCACGGTGACTCTGGTTGGTGCCACCACAGAAAACCCGTCATTCGCGCTGAACGGCGCGCTGCTGTCACGCGCGCAGGTGATGGTGCTGGAACGTCTGTCCACCGGTGCGCTGGAATCGCTGCTACAGCGTGTCGAGACGCACCGGGGCGCCGCGCTGCCGCTTGATGACGAGGCGCGGGCGGCATTGCTGGCGATGGCGGATGGTGATGGCCGTTATCTGTTGAACATGGCGGCCTCGCTGGCCACGGTGCCGGCGGAGCGGCGGCTCGCCCCGGCCGAACTTGCCGACATCGTCGCGGCCCGTGCGCCGGCCTTCGACCGTGCCGGCGACCAGCATTACAATCTGATGTCGGCACTTCACAAGACGCTGCGGGGATCGGATGCCGATGCCGCGCTCTATTGGCTGGCACGGATGTTTGCCGGTGGTGAGGACCCGCATTATATCTGCCGCCGCCTGACGCGGTTTGCGTCGGAGGATATCGGTCTTGCCGAGCCGGAGGCGCTGCCGCGGGCGCTGGCCGCCTGGCAGGCCTATGAACGGCTTGGCAGTCCGGAAGGTGACCTTGCCATTGCCAGCCTTGTCATCTATCTCGCCACCGCGCCGAAATCGAATGCCGCCTATGTCGCGCTGAAGACGGCCGCGAAGGCTGCTGCGCAAACAGGCTCACTGGCCCCGCCGGCGCATATCCTGAACGCCCCGACATCGCTGATGAAGGATCTTGGCTATGGCAGCAACTATGCCTATGACCATGATGATCCGGATGGGTTCGCCGGCCAGAACGGCTTTCCCGACGGCATGGAGCGACAGCGTTTCTATGCCCCGGTCGAACGCGGATATGAGCGCGAGATAGCGCGGCGTCTTGCCTATTGGGACCGTCTTCGCGCCGAGAAGACAGGGGAGGGGACATGAGCCTTGGCATGTTCGCCGCGGTGGCCGCCGGTGGGGCGCTTGGCGCGATGACACGCTATGCCGTCTCGCTGGCTGTTGGCGGCGGGATCTTCGGCGTTGCCGGCCCGCTGGCGACGCTTGGCGTGAATGTTGTCGGCAGCGCCATCATGGGCGGGTTTGCCGGCGGCGTGGCGGCAGGGTTGGTGGTGCCGGAGATGTGGCGCGGCTTTGTTGCCATCGGCTTTCTTGGTGCCCTGACCACATTTTCCAGCTTCGCGCTTGATACCGGCACGCTGCTGGCGCGCCAGGGGCATCTGATGAGCCTTCTTTATATCGGTCTGTCGGTTGGCCTGTCGCTGATCGCCTTTTTCGCGGTGCAGGCGGCGGTGGCCAGCCTCCTGGCAAGGGCATCGGGATGAGCGACGATGAGTCAACGGCGGCGCCGGACTGGTGGCTTGTTGAAGTGCCGGATGACGAGGCGGGAAGCCGCCTCGACAGGTTCCTGCGCCGCATCGTTCCCGGCCTGACCCAAGGACCGGTCGAAAAGATGCTGCGGTCCGGCCTGATCCGTGTGGATGGTGTCAAATCCAAGCCGGCGGCACGTCTTGAGGCCGGCCAGATTCTGCGCCTGCCGCCGCATCTTCGCGACAGCGAACCGCCGCGCCAGACCAAACAGACACCTGCCGCGACGCCGCAGCTTCGCGCCAGCTTTGCCGAGATGATCATCGCCGAGGGTGATGACTGGATGGCCATCAACAAGCCGCCGGGGCTTGCCGTTCAGGGCGGGACAGGAACATCCCGTCATGTTGATGGCATGCTGCAGTCGCTGGCCGGGGATGCGCCTGACAGGATGCGCCTTGTCCACCGGATCGACCGCGATACATCGGGACTGCTGTTGCTGGCACGCGGCCGTGCGGCGGCGCGCAGCCTGAGCGCCGCCTTTGCCGGGCGCGATGTGGAAAAGACATATCTGGCGCTGGTCGCGGGAGCGGTGCCGGAGAGCCTGCAGATCACCGACCCGTTGCTGAAGAAGGGACGCGCCGGGTTTGAGAGCATGGTGGTCGACCCGGACGGACAGTCAGCGCATAGCGAGATGCGCCGGATTGAGGCTGTCGGGACCAGCTTTTCGCTTGTCGCGCTGCGCCCGCATACCGGCAGGACGCACCAGCTGCGCATTCATATGGCGCATGTCGGCCATCCCATCATCGGCGATCCGAAATATGGTGGTGCGCGAGGCGGCACAGGTGGCGGCACAGGTGGCGGCATAAGGGGTGGCGGCGTCATTGCTCGCAAGCTTCATCTTCATGCCTGGCGGTTGCGCCTTCCTGATGGCCGGCAGATCGAAGCGCCGCTGCCACCGCATTTTCTGGCAACGCTTGCATCGCTGGGACTTGCTGTGCCGGCGGCTGGCTGGCAGTTTGCCTGAACCTGTGCCAGAGATGTCTTTCATGACCCCGGGATTGTGACCACATGACCACAAGAAAACGTTTCTACAAGACCGTTAGCGTTGATGATGAGGATGATGGTCTTGTCGTCAGGCTGGATGGCAGGGTTGTGAAAACGCCAGCTGGCGGCAGCGCGGTCTTGCCGTCACGCGCGCTTGCCGACGCGGTCGCCACCGAGTGGGAGTCGCAAGGCGACGAGATCGACGCCGGCAGCATGCCGTTGTTCAGTCTTTCCGTCACCGTTCTCGACCGGGTAACACCGCAACGCCGCGCCATCATTGACGAGCTGGTGGCGTATGGCGGCAATGATCTGCTTTGTTACCATGACGCCGATGACCCGGAGCTGGGCACGAGGCAGGCACGCGGCTGGACGCCCTGGATTGACTGGGCGCGCGCCTCGCTGGGGGCTGAACTTGTGGTGGCGGCCGGTGTGATGCCAGTAACCCAGCCGCACACCAGCCTCATTGCGCTTGGCGAGGCCGTCGCCACCCATGATGACTGGGAGCTTGGCATGCTGTACCGGGCGACAACGCTTGGCGGCTCGTTGGTATTGGGGCTTGCCATGGTGCGGGATGAGATGGATTCGGCGGCTTTGTTCGAGACAGCCTTCCTTGATGAATTATGGCAGGCCGAAAAGTGGGGCAGCGACTGGGAGGCCGAAGACCGCCGCGCCGGTATTCGTGTCGAACTCGATCAGGCGCACCGCCTTCTGGGGCTGTTGCGGGCTGGGGACCGGTAATGTTGGCGGCGCCGCATCAGGCCGGGCTGGCCCGGCTCGACGGCACAAAGCTGGGGCCGCATGCCGGGGCGTTGCTTGGCGAGCTGCGCCGCGCCGTGGCGGCGAACATGCCGCTTGGCGTTACCGTCCTGGCGGCGACGCTTGTCGATGTCGTGGCGCATGAGGAGGCCGGCCCTGCCGGGGTGATCGATGGGGTGGATTTCGTCTATGCCGGCAATAAGGCGGCGTTGGGATGGCTTCGCGGCCGCCGCAACGCGGTCCTGCACCATGAAGGTCCGACCGACGGGTTGATGGGCGAGGCTGGCGCCGATGACTGGCAGTGGCGCGATGCCAACCGTGCGGTCGAGGCGCTTCTCGGCTATCTGGATGATCTGATGGATTGACCTGCGGCTGCCGGAAAGGCGGTGGTGAAGGACACCTTCAAAAGACGCTGGCGAAAGCCTCCCGCAGCGCACTGTCGAGCGTGTCCATATCGGCCGCGATTCCAAGCTGGCGAAGCGAGGTCACGCCGCCGTCACGAACGCCGCAGGGGATGATCGTCTCGAATGCCGTCAGGTCGGGGTCAAGATTGACCGCCACCCCGTGCCAGGTGACCCAGCGGCTGATCCGCACGCCGATGGCGCCGATCTTGTCGAGCCGGCCCGGCATGGTGGGTGATGCGACCCAGATGCCGGGCAAACCCTCGCGGCGCGTGCCGGCAACGCCGAAACTGGCCAGCGCCATGATGATCCACTCTTCCAGCGCATGCACATAGGCACGAACATCCGGTTTGCGGCGCTGCAAATCCAGCATCACATAGGCGACGCGCTGGCCCGGGCCGTGATAGGTCCACTGGCCGCCACGACCGGTTTCATGCACCGGGATGCCGCCCGGATTGACAAGGTCATCCCGCAGCGCCGAGGTGCCGCCGGTCAGCACCGGCGCATGTTCAAGACACCACACCTCCTCATCCGCCGTGCCGGCCCTGATGGCCGCGGCATGCGCCTGCATTGCGGCCACTGTTTCGGCATAGGGCGCGAGGCCGTCAAACATGCGAAAGG
>CENJ01033110.1_pt1 | contig 10848 bp, 7 predicted proteins | sample 356161 | NCBI WGS metagenome assembly CENJ01 (sample SAMEA2619531, study PRJEB7988) | marine metagenome | biome: marine biome (ENVO:00000447); feature: surface water layer (ENVO:00002042); material: "saline water (ENVO:00002010), including plankton (ENVO:xxxxxxxx)" | depth 5 m
GCCAGAGACTGACATAATTTTTAATTTATCAATTAATTTATGTTTTGGGATGGAAATTGTATCTGTAATAATTACTTTATTTATATCTGATTTTTTAATACGATCTATTGCTGGATCTGATAAAACACCATGAGTAGCAATAGCTGTAACAGATTTTGCACCTTGTTCAAGTGCCGCATTGGCTGCATTAACTAATGTACCTGCAGTATCAATCATGTCATCAATGATCAAAACATCCATATTCTTCAAATCGCCGATTAAATGATTTATTTCAGCTTGATTTGGAGCAAATCTTCTTTTATCAATTAGTGCAAAATGCATGCCTAAATTTTTAGCGTAACCTTGACTCATTTTCGCCGAGCCTATGTCTGGTGCAAGTACAACTGAAGAATTAGGGTTGAATCCTTCATCTTGGATTACACTTAAAATAACGGACCTACTGTATAAATTATCAAAAGGGATTTTTGCAAAACCTTGTATTTGAGTAGAATGAAGATCTAAAGTAATAATCCTATCCGTTCCCATAGCCGTAAGAATATCTACAATTACCCTAGAAGAAATCGGAACCCTTGGCTGATCTTTTCTGTCTTGCCTTCCGTAGCCAAAATAAGGGATAACAACAGTAACAGTATCTGCTGATGCGCGAACAGCAGCATCAATCATCAATGCTAATTCCATTATATTTTCAGATGGACCATTTGTTGATTGTATAATAAATACATCACAGCCTCTAATATTTTCTTCATACTTTACCCAAATTTCACCATCTGCAAAAGTTCGAATAGAAACCTTACCCAATTCTTGATTTAAAGTATTTGCAATATTTTTTGCAAGACTTGGGTTACTACGACCACTAAAAATTTTTAATATGTTATTTTTCAATGCTTTATTTTTATTTGCTGGGGCGCAGGGATTCGAACCCCAACTGCCTGGACCAAAACCAGGTGTACTACCATTATACTACGCCCCAATTATTTTATTTTCACACAATTTTGACTGGGTGGGCAATACAGGTTTTATAATCAACCTTAAATAAAGACTCAGCAGAAATAGCTTTTGCTTCATCATCAAATACCCCATACACAGTCGAGCCCGTACCCGACAAACTGGAAAAAACAGCTCCGTGATTTAGAAGCTTTTTCTTAATTTGTCCAATTTCTGGATATGCTGGAACAATAATTGTTTCAAAATCATTCTCAAAAAACTTAAAAAGAAATTTATTCTTTTTAATGAAGTCGGCGAAGTTAACTTTTTCTTTATTGTAGTCCAAAATTTTTTTAAAATTTTTAAATGTTGTTTTTGTACCAATATGAATTTCAGGCATTACCAATAAAAATGTATTTTTAATTTTATGATCTACTTTAACTAGTTGGTCACCAATGCCGCTACCTATTTGACATCCACCATTGATAAAAAATGGAACATCTGCTCCTATTGAAGATCCAATTTTAAGCAAATCATTTAACGAAATATTTAAATTATAAAGTTGAATTAACCCTTTCAGAATACAAGCGGCATTAGAAGATCCCCCACCCAAACCGCTACCTGGAGGAATATTTTTTTGAAGTTCAATATTTATACCTGCAATACCAAACCTATCAACAAGACATTGCCAAGCTTTCACACATAAATTTGATTCATTATTACTAAGCCAATCAACATTGGAAGTAAAAGAACATCCAGAATTTCTTTTTTTTAATATAATGTTATCATAAAAATCAATTTCTTGAAAAATAGTATGGATATTATGATAACCATCTGCTCTTTTATTAAAAACTTTTAATCCAATATTAACCTTAGAAAAAGATTTTAATAAAACTCTATCCATTTAATACGTTTTAGTTATAGTGGAAATAGCAAGAGCAGACCATCCTTCTGAGGTCCCAACAAATCCAAGGCCATCAGTTGTTGTAGCCTTGACTGACACTTGATTTTCATTAATACCCATCAATGTGGATAAATTTTTTTTTATCTCAATGATATGTGGTCCTACCATTGGTTTTTGCAGGATAATAGTGCTATCTATATTAACAATATGATAATTATTCTTTCCCAATTTTTCAATAATCTCTTTTAAAAAGTAACTACTTGGAGACCCTTTCAAAGTTTTATCATCACTTGGGAAATGTTCTCCTATATCACCAAGGTTTGCAGCCCCTAAAATTGAATCAATTACAGCATGGATTAGACTATCTCCATCTGAGTGACCGAGTGATTTATAATTAGAAGGAATTGAAACACCTCCAACAACAAGGTTGTTTCCTTTAACTAATTTATGAGTATCATATCCTATCCCGGTTCGAATCATGTTATTATATTTGCAGCTCTTTCCCAATCGTCTCGAGAAGTTATTTTAAAATTGTTATGATCACCTCTGACAACAGAGACTTTATAACCTAGGGACTCCATCATTGAGGATTCGTCCGTTACTTCCATATTCTTTTTTTCTGAAATAGAGATTGCATCCAATAATTTAATCTTCCAAAAAACTTGTGGAGTTTGAGCCATCCATACATTGCTTCTATCTACCGTTTTTTTAACATAACCTTTTTCGCAAATTTTTAATGTGTCAAAATTTGGATTAGCAACAATTGCTCCATCATTTTTTGAACAAGCAATTATAGACTGTTTAATAAGCTTTTGCGAAACGAATGGCCTTGCTCCATCGTGAATACAAACTAATTGTGATCTGCTACTTACAAATAATAATCCATTCTTAACTGAGTCTTGCCTTCTATAACCGCCACTAACAACTAATACTCTTTTTGTCTTTTTTATATTTGCGACTTCTTTTTTTATATTAGCTACTCTATTTTCTGGGACTACAAGTATAATTTCATTAATGTCTTTACAAAGCAAAAATTTATTTAATGAATAAAAATAAAGCGCTATTCCTTTAAGCAATTTAAACTGCTTTTTTTCACCAAAACGGCTTCCTGAACCAGCTGCCATTATAATTGCTGATACGTTCAAAACAGTAAATCTATATAATTATCATTGCATCTCCGTAGCTCAAAAATCGATAATCATGTTTTTTCGCTTCAAGATATGCCTTTTTAATTAGTTTCCTTCCAGCAAAAGCACTCACCATCATAAGCAGAGTTGATTGTGGGCTGTGAAAATTAGTGATTACTCTATCTACCATTTTATACTCATATGGAGGATAAATAAATTTATCTGTCCACCCCCTTTTTGGAGTAACTTGAAATCCAGAAATTGCTATGGTCTCTAAAGCCCTAACTGTTGAAGTCCCTACAGCTATAATTTTTCTATGTCTTTTACGCGCCTGATTAATTGCCATTGATGTATCGGTTGAGACCTCAAAGTATTCTGAATCCATTTGGTGCCGATTTAGATCTTCTACTTGAACTGGTCTAAATGTTCCAAGACCAATATGTAATGTAACCATCTCAATTTTTACACCTTTGTTTTTTAATTTACTAATTAAACCATCTGTAAAATGTAAACCTGCTGTTGGAGCCGCAACTGCACCTTTCGATGAAGCATAAACTGTTTGGTATCTTTTTTTATCATTTTTATCCGCTTCTCTACTAATATAAGGAGGTAATGGAGATGTACCTATTTTATCAATAATTTCATGGAAATCACCTTTTTCATATTCAAAGCGTACGACCCTTCCACCAGATACGGTATTGTCTATGACATCACACATTAAATCTTTTGTAAATACTAATTTGTTACCAATCCGAACTTTTCTAGCTGGACGAACCATAACCTCCCAAAGATTCTCAGATAACTCTCTCAAAAGAAAAACTTCAACTTTTGCATCCGTTCGATCTTTGGTCGCAAATAGGCGCGCTGGGAAAACTTTAGTATTGTTTACAACCAGCAAGTCATTTTTCCGCATGTAATCGACAATATTATAAAATTTTCTATGCTCAATTTCTCCACTATCCTTGTGCACAACCATCAATTTAGCATAATCACGCCTGGCCTCTGGATGTTGAGCAATGAATTTTTTCGGGAGACTGTAATTAAAATCTCCCAGCTTGTATTTTTTTTTCTTATCTATCATTTAAATAACCCCTGTTGGTCTTTGGTATTGTTTATTCCTAATAATTTATATGCTTTTCTTTGAGCGACTCTCCCTCTAGGAGTTCGCATAATTAAACCTTCTTTTATCAAAAAAGGTTCATATACTTCTTCAATCGTTGATATATCTTCGCCTATTGCAACAGATAATGATTTTAAACCAACTGGTCCTCCAGAAAACTTATCTATTATAATTTCAAGAATTTTTCGATCCATAAGATCCAAACCGATTTTGTCAATCCCTAATTTTTGTAAAGCATATTCAGCCAATTCTAAATCAATCTTTCCAGAGGCTTTTATTTGAGCAAAATCCCTTGAACGCCTTAATATGCGATTTGCTATTCTTGGAGTTCCCCGACTACGCCTGGCCAACTCCATTGCCCCATCATCATTTATTTCAACCCCTAAAATACTAGCAGATCTATTTATAATATGAAATAAATCTTCAGAATTATAGTAATCAACCCGCAAAACCACTCCAAATCTATCACGAAGGGGAGATGTTAAATTCCCTAATCGAGTTGTCGCACCGATCAAAGTAAATGGCTCGATATTCAATTGAACACTACGCGCACTAGGCCCTTTATCTATGATAATATCAATCGTAAAATCTTCCATTGCTGAATATAAATATTCTTCTACTATACTATTAAGACGATGTATTTCATCAATAAAAAATACATCTCTATGTTCTAAGTTGGTTATCATTCCTGCAAGGTCTCCAGCTTTCTCAACAACAGGACCTGATGCATGTTTTATGTTAACATCTAGTTCCTTAGCAATAATATTAGCTAATGTAGTTTTTCCTAACCCTGGAGGTCCAAACAGCAATACATGATCTAAAGATTCACCTCTTTTGTTAGCCGCTTCAATATATAATTTTAAATTATCAACAAGCTCGTTTTGGCCAATAAATTCATCAAATTTAGAAGGCCTGAGGGATTGTTCTAAAATTATATCATCATCAAAAGGTGTTGGATCTGTGATATGGATCTCTGTCATAGCGTAAAATCTATATAAATCATCCTATTTTTAACACAAAAAATACAGTCTGAAACCTCTAACAAAAAGATTCTAGAAGTAAAATATTATAATATCTAGCTAATAATTTGGGATATCTTTTTTAATTAGCCCTAATCTTTTGTCTCTTTCATCAGAAAAACGTTTAACTGCATTCAAAATACTTAGCGAGTCTAACCTTGATTCAGTAATAATCTGATCAACACTTCCACCGGTACGCCAACGGTTATCAAAATCAGGAGACAGTGAATATTTGGCGACGATGCGATTCTTTATCCAACTCCCCATACCTTTTAATGATGTATTTGTAATAATCATGCAATCATTCCATTCGGTCGAAGAGATTATTGATTCTTGATACTTTTGATTTTGAGCTTTAAATAACTCCATGCTTATAGCAGCAATTATTTTAATGTTTGGCCCCTTGTTGTTTAATGACGGTAGTATTTGCATTAAAGAATTGGTTGGGGCTGTGCCTCTAATAATTAAAATACCTTTCCTGGGCTTTTTCTTATCATAGTTTTTGATTATGTATGCGCCCTTTGCTGAATCTTTATGATTAGCAATCCCTAATTTTTCTCGATCAGGGATTACAATTGATGGCCTTGTTAAATGGATCGCAATAATTGGCACATCTGTTTTTAAAGCAGCTGTAAAGGACGGTGCAACTTCGTTATATTCCCAAGGATGAATATTGATAATTGAGCCATTTGGAAAAAGTTGAGTCACGCCTGGCGCAAAGATTCCATAATGGGTTCTACTATCTTCTGCAGTTTCAGGTCCAGAATGGCCAACAACCCAGATTATTTTCCCTACCTTCAATTCAGAATCTTGAGCTAATTGGCTAAAAAGCCTTAAGGGGCCGTATTTCAAATAACTGAAAGATCCATAGGTGCTTACTGCACCATAAAAACCAGAAAAATGTTCGTAAGGTTTTACACTAAAATTAACGGTAGAAGCTCCTGCCATCATTCCTGCATTCGTAAACTCAGTAATCCCTTGTGGAAAAAGAGGGCTTTTTGTATTAGATTTTTTTTCATAGAAACCTTTATCCCTTGCTCCACCATACCCTTTAGAAAAACCAGAAATGTTTGTTGAGTCTGATAAATCCGCGCTCATTGCTAAAATCAAAGGTCTGCCATATTTTTGTTCAGTGAGCGTATTTATATAACTTGCATATTTAGAAAAACCCATCCTGTTAGGGGCTTTTGTTCCTGGCGAAATAAATAGATCATCCGGAAGATGATCTATATTAAATAATTTTTGATACTTGGATTCTTTTTCAGTATTTACAGTACATTCTCTAATTTGCTTAGGAATAGAATTACCCAAGCTTATTAAACGATCAGATAAATAATTAACAAGATCAATATTATTATCCATAACTGAAAAAACTGTTTTAAACATTGAAACCGCTTGCTTTACATGATCATCTCTACTTTCACCTTCAGGTTCGCCAAAACTTTCAAAAGTCACATCATACTTTTTTGCAAAGTCCTCTTTTGTTTTCCAAAAAAGACTGGAATTCCTTTTATGGGGCGAGCCGTGGCTATAAAAATCATATTTATGATAGCCTCTTCCTTTACGAGTTTTACTATAAACGACCTTTGGCTTATTAGGATCTGGATTTTTTACCAAAAGATTATAATATGCATTAACAATTTCATCCCAGTTCTCTCCATCTTCTACTCCTGAAACTTGCCAACCGTGACCACCGAACCAATTTTTAGGCCCACCAAATAATATTGAACTAATTGGTCGACTATCAATCCCATAATCATTCCAGTCTAAATGATAAATTAAATTCCCCAAACCCAAGCCCCAAGCAGAATTAATAGTTTCATGGCTTGCACCAGCAGTTATACCTCCCTCTCCTTCCATGGCAAACACTTTTACATCTTTGGCATTGCTATATTTTAAAGCAAGCGCCGCTCCTGCAGCAAAAGGAGATCCATGTCCTGTGGGCCCAGTATTAGCTTTAAAAAAAAGAGTCTTACCTTGCATTTCAGCATGACCAGGGAGACCTCCATTCTGTCTTAAATTCAATAAATCTTCCCATGTTAATTGAAAATCTTGCCCTTTAAAATGTAAAAATTTTTTATCTTTTTCCATTCTATGACGCAATCTTAACGATTCATTTAAAACTGCAAGTGTAGCATAAACAACAGGGTTACAATGCCCAGCTACAAGAACAAACCTATCGGAGAACCTTTTACCTGCATCTCTTATGTCCCATCTCATAACCCCAGAAAGCAAAGTGACAACCAAAGCATGTACTTTAGATCTAGACCCTCCTGGATGCCCACTTTGACTAAGGTTTAACATTATATCAATACATTGATCAATAAGGTCTTTTGTTATCTCCCAGTATTTATATTCGTTTTTTAAAGTATCTATTGATTTCAAAATAATTTCTTCTAATCTATAAAACTTTCTTTAAAAAAGAACCAGTAAATGACTTTTTTACATTCGAAATTTCTTCTGGTGTCCCAACAGCTAAAATCTCTCCTCCGCCCACTCCTCCTTCAGGACCTAAATCAATAATCCAATCAGAAGTTTTTATAATTTCAAGGTTATGTTCAATGACAATCACTGTATTACCCCTTTCTACAAGTCTTTGAAGAACTTTCAATAACATTTTTATATCCTCAAAATGTAAACCTGTAGTTGGCTCATCTAGAATATACAATGTTCGCACATTAGATATTTTAGATAATTCTGTTGCTAATTTTATCCTTTGTGCCTCGCCACCAGATAATGTGGTTGCTTGTTGACCAAGATTTATATATCCCAACCCAACATCTTTAAGTGTTTCAAGCTTCTTTTTTATAACAGGTATTGCCTCAAAAAAATTAAGAGCTTCATCTACAGGCATTTTTAGTACTTCATGTATAGTTTTACCTTTATACTTCACCTCTAATGTTTCTCTATTATATCTCTTCCCTTTACAAACTTCACACACAACATAAACATCTGGTAAAAAATTCATTTCAATTTTTATTATACCGTCTCCTTCGCAAGATTCACATCTCCCCCCCTTTACATTAAAGGAAAAGCGCCCTGGCTTATATCCTCGAATCTTTGATTCTGGCAATCTTGCAAAAATATCTCTGACATGAGTAAACAAGCCAGTGTAGGTTGCAGGATTAGATCTTGGAGTCCGACCGATAGGTTTTTGATCTATTGCAACTACTTTGTCTAAAAAGTTGAAACCTTCAATAACTTCAAAAGGAAGTGGATATACCCTCGACCCATTAAGCTCTTTTTTTAAAGCAGGATAAAGAGTTTCGTTAATTAACGAACTTTTCCCACTGCCAGATACCCCTGTTATAGTAATAAATCTACCTAATGGAAAATCGACATCGACTGATTTAAGATTATTTCCAGAGGCCCCTTTTATGGAAAGAGCTTTAAAAGCACCACTTCTCCGAGAACTTGGAACCTTTATCCTTTTCAACCCACTCAGATATTGCCCAGTTAAAGATTTTTTTGATTTTTGTAAATCATTTGGAGGACCTGAAAAAGTTACTTCTCCTCCATATTTCCCTGCCCTAGGTCCAATATCAACAACCCAATCAGCGGATTCAATTGTTTCCTGATCATGCTCTACAACCAAAATTGAGTTTCCAATATCTCTTAATGATTTTAAAGTTGTAATTAAACGATTATTGTCTCTTGGATGTAAACCGATAGAAGGCTCATCAAGTATATATAAAACCCCCATTAATTGGGATCCAATTTGAGTAGCGAGCCTGATTCTTTGAGCCTCCCCTCCTGACAAAGTCGCTGCTGATCTATCAAGAGTTAGATAACCCAACCCTACGTTAATAAGAAACGATAGCCTTTGGCGAATTTCTTTTAAAATTTGATCAGAAATTTCTTTTTCCATTTTTGATAAAGTTAAACTATCAAAGAACTGACTTAGGTTTTGAATTGGCATTGAAGATATTGCACCAATATGATGATTATTGATTTTCACTGCTAGGGTTTCTTTTTTTAATCTTGTGCCATCACATCCAGAACATGATTTCATGCTCATAAATTGCTCTATCCACTCTCTAATGCCTGAAGACTTCGTTTGAGTATATCTTCTGACCAAATTGGGGATTGCTCCTTCCCAACCCCCTGAATATGTTCCGTTCCATCTTTTTGAACTATATTCCATTTCAATTTTTATCTTTCCTGTACCATATAGTAACATTTGACGAACATCCTTAGGCAACTTAACCCAGGGAGTTGTAAAATTAAAATTGAAGTGTTGAGACAAACTTTTCAACATACTACCATACCAATTCCCCCTAGGCTGTTCACCAAGAGGAACAATGGCACCTTGAATTAAGCTTTTGGTCTTATCAGGCACCACCATATTAGGGTCAACCTCCATCTGTGACCCAATCCCATCACACTTTTTGCAAGCACCATAAGGAGAATTGAAAGAAAAAATTCTCGGAGCTATTTCTTGAAATGAAATTTGACAATTTAAACAAGCAAGTTTTTCAGAAAAAATATGTTCTTTATTAGGCAACTCATTGATAATGGCAACACCTTCTCCAACTTTCAATGCAAGCTCTACTGATTCAGTCAGCCTTTCTTTAACTTCCTTACTGATGATTAACCTATCGATAACTATCTCTATTGTATGCTTTTTATTTTTTTCAAGCTGAATATCACTCCCTAAAGCAACAACTTCACCATTAATTCGAACTCTCACAAAGCCTTCTTTTCGAATACTTTCAATTAATTTTTTATGTTCTCCTTTTCTGCCTCGAACAATAGGAGCAAGAACATGCAATTTTGTATTTTTCTTGAATTGCATAATTGAATCAACAATTTGCTGAGTGGTTTGCTTTTGAATGACGCTACCGCATTTCCAACAATAGGGTTTCCCAATATGAGCATATAGAAGACGCAGATAATCATGAATTTCTGTTACTGTACCTACGGTAGATCTTGGATTGCGAACAGTAGCTTTTTGCTCAATTGAAATAGCTGGGGAAAGTCCTTCTATAAAATCCAAGTCTGGCTTTTCCATAAGACCTAAAAACTGCCTAGCATAAGAAGATAGTGATTCAACATATCTTCGTTGTCCTTCAGCATAAATAGTATCAAAAGCTAAAGAGGATTTACCTGAACCAGACAAACCGGTTATTACAACCAATTTATCTCTGGGTATAGACACGTCAATGTTTTTTAGGTTATGTTGTCTAGCGCCTTTAATGTAAATAATTTTTTTTGAGTTCAATTATTTGGAATGTGTTAAAAAGATTATAATATTTAGATTTAAAACAATTTAAACTTACAGATTTATAGTTAAAGCCTTAGTAATAAAAAATGTTTTATAAAAAACAAAAAGTTTATCTAGTGTTATAAATTAATTTCATACTATTTTCTTCTTGTTTTTGAAACTGTGCAATCCAAAAATTAGCGACTTATTATGATCTGTTTTACATCTTATCATCAACGATTAATATTTGCCCTTTGTTTTTTGCTAGCTGTACCTAGCTGTACAAAGGACGATCCTCAAAGACACTTAAACTTAGGAAATTGGTATCTACAAAGAGGACTAGTTGATGAAGCAATCATGGAGTTTCGTGAAGTATCACGCCTTTTTTCAGGAGATGCTAGTAAACTAAAAAGAAAAGAATACAATATTTTAGGTACTGCACATCTTAAACTTGCAATAGCTTACACTAAAAAAGGATGGTGGGAATACGCACTCAATGAAGCAAAGCGTAGTTTTGAAATTACTCCTAATAAGGATTGCCATGATTTAAT
>CENJ01173971.1_pt1 | contig 10843 bp, 12 predicted proteins | sample 356161 | NCBI WGS metagenome assembly CENJ01 (sample SAMEA2619531, study PRJEB7988) | marine metagenome | biome: marine biome (ENVO:00000447); feature: surface water layer (ENVO:00002042); material: "saline water (ENVO:00002010), including plankton (ENVO:xxxxxxxx)" | depth 5 m
GTTATTGATGATATTGTGCATTATTGTGTCGCAAATATGCCTGGAGCAGTGCCACATACATCTACCTATGCCCTAAACAATGTGACCCTACCATATATTTTGAAAATTGCTAATCAAGGCACGCACCATGCATTAGCGAATGATCCGCATTTACTGATGGGATTAAATGTATGTCGAGGTGAAATCACTCATCCAGGGGTTGCAAAGGCATTAGGGTATGAATATGTTAATCCAGAGCAATTACTAGTTTGAGGCTGTAGTATGATCACCATTTATTTTGTGAACCCAGACAATTACTCAGATTTTGTCAGCGGTCATCTTGAAGAAAATCAAATAAAAGAGAAAGGCTTTTTTGGAAAACATGGACAAGTCATTTGTTTGTTAAACAATAAAGGCTGTATCTCAAAGGTCCTCGTGGGTTTGAAAATCAAATCAGACCCTTTTTGGACAGTCGCTAGTTTGACACATCAATTGCCTGAAGGGCTATACCAGTTTGATGCCACATTTTTAGATAAAAAGACACTATTACTATTTCATTTGGCATGGTATTTGGGCTTATACCGATTTGATCGATACAAAACACAAATTCCAAAAAAAGTATTACTCGAGGATCATGTTGACCTTGATAGTAACTTGCTTCACAGGATGGTTCAGTCAATCAATTGGGTCAGAGATATGATCAATACCCCTGCTGAAGATTGTGGTCCTAAAGATCTTGAATTAAATATTAAACAGTTGGCAAAAACGTTTGATGCTCAAATGGAAGTGTTTAAAGGCGAGGAGTTGATTGAAAAAGGGTATCCTCTTGTTCATGCTGTTGGCCGTGCGAGTGACCGAAAACCAAGAGTTGTCAACCTAACATGGGGGGATGAATCGCATAAATCCCTTGTTTTGATTGGAAAAGGAGTCTGTTTTGATACCGGTGGTTTAGATTTAAAGTCAGCTGTTGGTATGCGCCAAATGAAAAAAGATATGGCTGGTGCTGCTAATGTGATTGGTCTTGCAAATCTCATTATGGGACTACAATTACCCATTTATTTGAAGTTGATGATTCCAATCGTTGACAATAATTTGTCAGCCAATAGCTATCGACCAGGTGATATTTTCACTTCCAGGAATGGAAAGACTGTTGAAATTGGTAATACTGATGCAGAGGGACGGCTGATTTTAGCTGATGTTCTTTCTGCTGCTTGTGAATCTGATCCTGATTTAATTATTGATTTTGCTACACTCACAGGCAACCGGGCCTTAGGTAGTGTGGTGTCATGTTTTAGTCATGATGTAGAGATGACTCAGGAGCTTCAAATGGTAGGGAAGACCTATCATGATCCTGTCTGGAGTATGCCCTTAATCAAGCAATATAGTCAGTTATTTGAAAGTGATATAGCAGATTTAGTCAATATACCAAAGTTAGTGGTTGATTGTGGTACAGCGACGGCAGCGATGTTTTTAAATGAGTTTGTGAGTCCGAAAACATCCTGGATTCATTGTGATATCCTGGGTTTTAATCCAAATTCACTGCCAGGTCGACCAAAGGGTGGCGAGGCGATGGGATTAAGGGCTTTTTACCATTTTCTAGACATATGGAGTCGCAGACAATAAAAAATCACGCCCGGAGAGACTCGAACTCCCGACCACCTGGTTCGAAGCCAGGGACTCTATCCAGCTGAGCTACGGGCGCATACGCGTATCGTACACGGTTCTCATTGAGAAATAAAGCACTTTAATTTGGAGAATCTAGATCAAGTAATTTTCTTTTTCTAGCGACCTCAGTCCACTCATCAGCGTCTTCTGGTGGATCTTTTTTGTGGTCAATGACAGGCCACTCCTTTGCAAGAGTTGCGTTTAATTCAATATATGATTCAAATTTTTCAGGGACCTCATCCTCAGGATAGATTGCTTCTACAGGACAGCTTGGAACACATAAATTACAATCAATACATTCATCTGGGTCAATCACAAGAAAGTTTTTTCCTTCTCGGAAACAATCCACTGGGCATACTTCGACACAATCAGTATACTTACATTTAATACAAGGTTCTGTTACTACAAATGTCATATGTGATATATTATTATAAAAAGTCATTTATTTACAGTCTTAGAGGATAATAATATGAAATCATTATCTGTCTATGTTAAAATAGGTTTATGGTAACAAAAGATGAAATAAAATATTGGATTGAAAGTAATCTCATCGGATCTTCTGCTGAAGTATCTGGGGATGATGGGGCACACTTTCACGCAAGTGTGGTCTATGATGGATTCAATGGCATATCAATGCTTAAACAACACCGAATGGTCTACAATGCATTAGGTGATAAAATGCAATCTATGATTCATGCACTAAGTCTAACAACAAAGGTGAAAGATGACTGAAATCAACAAAAAAATTGAAGAACAATTAGCTTCGGATCGAATTATCCTGTACATGAAAGGCGAACCTAATATGCCAATGTGTGGTTTTTCCGCAAAGGTTGTCGATATTTTACAACAATATGATGTTACGTTTAAAAGTTATAATATTCTTGTGGATGACCAATTACGTCAAGGATTGAAAATATTTAGTCAATGGCCAACTTTCCCTCAACTATACATTGATGGAGAGTTAATTGGTGGTTGTGATATTATCGTAGAGCTGCACGATAGAGAAGAATTAGAGTCAATATTAGGGCAATCTAGTTAATCTTCAGGCCAACTGATTGAGGAAGATTTTTTCTGCTTGCCTTTCTTGTGATCTCTTGATTTGAATATGTTATCGTGTTTTTGAATTTCTTTACGTTGGGAGCTAGATTTAGGGTGTTTTTTATCATACTGTTGCATAAAGTCGTCAATTTTGCTGACGAAAGACTTTTGCATGCGTTTGAAAATACTCATGGGACCTCTAAAATGTTGATATTAAATCAAAATGATAGATTATACAATGCAAAAATGTAAGATTGAGTTAAAAAAAGGTTATTTTTTAGATGATTACCATCATAGTTTTGATGCGAATTGGATCAACGGACTAGATCAACAGTTTTTACTTTTTTTAAAAGACACTGACCAAGAGTGCTACGATGGGTTAGTATCGCTTAGAGAGCATAAAATTGAATTAAGCTCACAGCGTTTAATCGATATTAGTCTTTATCTTGAAAGATTTTTAATTCATATTTTCGACCTCGAATCTGATTATGCTCATTTAAGACAAAAAACTGAAGAGTATCAACATTTATCTTTAATCTATGAATGGGTACAAAAAAAACTCCGGCATCGAATAAGAAAAATGGGAGATCAGCCATCCATCCAAAAACCATCTCAAGATTATTTACAACCTTTTTTAAAAGATAATTTAAGTGCTGAATTAGAGTTTGCTCAATATATTTATGATCATCCTGATGAAGAAGAACATATTTTAGCTGTTTTATTATACGCACATTATCATCAATATTCGTGGCAATCGCTCAATCAGCCAAAAAGAAGAGTAGACTCAGAGCTTGTCGCATTTGAAAGAGATGAACAACATTATTTACATGGAAAAAGCAAAGTTGGTCGAGATGGTTTTTCACATACTTTATCTCAGATTAATGACCGTCAGATTTTCCATGAAACAAACTATTGTATCTACTGTCACAGTTCCGAGACGGATTTTTGTCGTAAGGGTTTTCCTGTAAAAAAAGGTGAGCCAGCTATTAAATTAGATGCTCACGATGTGTATTTAACAGGATGTCCTTTGGATGAAAAAATATCAGAAATGAATTGGCTCCAACACATTGGTCATCCATTAGCCGCTTTTGCTGTGATTATGTGTGATAATCCAATGGTCCCGGCAACAGGCCATCGAATATGTAACGAATGTTTAAAAGCCTGTATCTATCAAAAACAAACCCCTGTGGATGTCCCTCAAATTGAGACTCATATATTAAATCAAACTTTATCATTGCCATGGGGTGTTGAAATATATGATTTATTAGCTAGATGGAACCCTTTACGCCCAACACAGTGGGCAATTAAGCCAGCTTCTAAAGAGAGTGTGCTTGTCATGGGGCTTGGTCCTGCAGGATTTAGTTTATTGCACCATTTGAGTATGGAAGGGCTACAAGTCGTTGGTATGGATGGTATGACATTAAAACCATTACCCTCCGATTGGGTCAATCAACCAATTAAGCATTACTCAGATATTTATGAAGATGGAGAAGAGCGTCCTTTCCGTGGGTTTGGTGGGGTCAGTGAATATGGTATCACTGCAAGGTGGGATAAGAATTATTTGAAGCTCATTCAACTCATGTTAATGCGAAGACAGATTCCAATGTTTGGAGGAGCGCGTTTTGGCGGTAATATTGATTTTGATCAGGCATGGCAATGGGGTTTTTCACATTTTACAATTGCTGTCGGCGCAGGGTTGCCAAATGCGATCGACATTCCCAATAGTATGTCGCCTGGCATGCGTCAAGCAAATGACTTCCTAATGACATTACATCAAGGCGCTATCAGTCATATGTCTGAATTGGAAGTGCGTTTGCCAATATATGTTATTGGCAGTGGTTTAACTGCAATCGATACGGCAACAGAAGTACAGGCATACTATGTGAGACAGGTTGCACGATGTCAAAAAATCTATGAAACCTTAGAAGAAAAAGGCTTAATTGAAGTATTAAAATCCTCCTTATCTCATCGACAATGGGCCCAACTGATGACCTTCTTAGAACATGCCCGAATTATTTCTAAAAGACGCGAAGACGCTATGAAGCATCAACAGGTGCCAGATTTCTCAGATTTATTCCATCAATGGGGAGGTGTTCATGTGTTGTATAGACGTTCATTACAAAACTCTCCAGCATATCGACTCAATCCAGAAGAAATTGATGAGGCATTTAAACAAGGGATTATTTATCACGAAAACACAACACCATTAGACGTTGTATTAGATGAAGATGAGCATGTTCAGTCACTAAAAGTGAGAGATGGGGCTGATCATGAACATATTTTTGAAGCTGGTGCAATCCTAGTCGCAACAGGTGCTTCACCTAATGTTGCTTTTAGTTTTGAGCATCGTGGTTTGATTGAAAAAGAGGGACGTTACTATAAAGGTTTTCGATGGAATAACCAACAGCTAGAAGATATCGAGGTCGGTGTACATTGTAAAGACCAACCAATTGCACCAATCACTAGTTACCAATATGAGAATAAACGAGTGAGTTTTATTGGTGATGGACAGCCAGCTTATCATGGTAGTGTAGTTCGTGCCATTGCATCTGCTGGTCATGCATATCCACAGATTGTCCAGTTACTGAAAGAGACCCATTCAGATTCAAAGATGAATCCCCATGTTCTTTTTGATGATTTTGAACATACATTGATTTCAAAAGATGAACGCCATGGCTGGAATCATCTGATCATTCAATCACCACTCATTGCTCGAAAATGGCAGGCAGGACAATTTATTCGTATTGAATGTAAAAATCAGGACCCAATTGCACTTTATCCATATCATACGGACAACGAAAAAATTTATATTTATACATTGCAGCATTTAGATTTAGATGATTTTGGTTGTATGGGGCCAACCGGTGTTCGTTTAGGCGTACCTCGATCATCTGCAATTATCTTATTAGATATTGATGAAGAGGGCATGAATGCAGGTTTAAGTTTTGCGCTTAAACTTTCTCAAGATGCTCATTTGAAACCTCAAATTCATATTCAAACAAATGATCGTTGTATGGCGATTTTAAAAGCTCACTTGCCCGATATTTCAATGAGTCAAAACGATGAGAGTATACCTAATTGGGCGTATACTCATGTCTGGGTATTGGGAGAGCCTAAGCGAGTTCAATTTGTTCAAAGACTGAGAAAAGAAGGCTATTTTAATAGTCAGACTCAGTTTGTTGCAGCGACTTATGGACCAATGCAATGTATGTTAAAGGGGGTGTGTGCTCAATGTTTGCAGTGGCAAATTGATCCTGAGACTCAACTCAGGACGAAAGCAGTTTATGCGTGTTCATGGCAGCATCAACCTATGGATATTGTCGCTTGGGATCATGCCCAACGAAGAAGAAAATCAAATCCAATAATGAAACAAATAGTGAAAATGTGGCAAAATATAAATCAAGGAGAGCAGTAGCTTGGATTATATTCTTCACCTAGATCAGTACATTTTTACTTTATTACCATATCTTGGTAATTGGATTTATTTGCTGATAGCACTTGTCGTTTTTTTAGAGTCAGCATGTATTTTAGTGCCGTTTTTACCTGGAGACGGTTTAATATTTGCAATTGGTTTAATGGTCTCTAAAGATTTATTGAACTTAGAATATGTGTTAGTGGTGATTCTTTCAATGACAATTATAGGCTATGTGGTTAATTATTTTTTAGGTCTGTATCTAGGCAAGTATTTAGAGCCGATGATTCAACGTTGGCAGCTAGATGGCCATTTGCATAAAGCTAAAACTTATTTCAATCAACACGGCATTAACTCGATTATTATCGGACGTTTTCTTCCTGTCTTAAGAACATTTTTACCTTTTGTCTGTGGTCTGGTTTCGATGCACTTTTGGTCTTTTTTAATCGCAAATATTTCAGGTGCGTTTATTTGGACCGTCTCATTTTGTGCTTTGGGATTGTTTATTGGAAAAATTCCTACATTTGAGCAGTACACAACATTAATTATGATGGGCATTATGCTAGTGAGTGTCTCACCTGTATTATATCAAATCATTAGATTCTATTTGAGAAAATACGTATGGTAAGCGTCGTTGGTGCAGGGATTTGGGGAAGTGCATTAGCAATGCACCTCAGTCGAGTCACCTCTGTCAATCTGATCAATCGGGGAGCCTCAAATCAAACAGAGCCGGGGATTATTCACCCAATTCAAAGAATGAGTCATTGTGAGGATGATGCTATCATTATTTACGCTGCTAGTTCAGAGGCATTTCCTGAGGTAGCAACATCGATCCTGAAAACATGCCACACATTACAATATTTGATTATCGCCTCAAAAGGGTTTGTATGGTGTGATAACCGATCGATGTTTTACGAAGAATGGCTTAAAGATCATGGTTTTAGTGGTGACTTTGGTATTTTGTCCGGCCCATCCTTCGCATCTGAGGTTGAATCTGGCGTCAATACCGCTTTAAACTTGGCCACCTCATCTGATGCGCTTTTTGAATCTGCTCGATCGTTATTAAATCATTCCCATTTAACAATTCATCGTTCTTTAGATACCATAGGTGTTGAGATCTGTGGGGCATACAAAAATATTATTGCAATCTTAGTGGGGTGGATGGATCAACGTGGACTTGGATTAAACTTTAGATATGCAGTACTTGTAAAAGCCTTAGAAGATCTTTCTAATATCATCATTCACTGTCGAGGTGATATAAAAACAGTGTATCAATTTGCTGGTATTGGAGACCTCATGTTAACTACACTCAGTCCTATTTCAAGGAATCGAAAATTTGGAGATTTACTCGGACAGGGGGTGAATCAAGCCCATGCTCTTGAACAGGTCCAGGGGGTTGTTGAGGGCGTAGAAGCACTCAGACACCTCAATTGGTTAAACCAGCACCATCAGTGTCAATCGCCATTCATAGAGCTTGTGACTCGGTTAGTGAATGAAGGTATATCAGTTGAAGATATTATTACGATCATACAAAGTTAAAACTTTGTTGTCTTAATACCTCATAAAGACAAATTGCGACTGAGTTTGAAAGATTCAGACTACGCTGTGCTTTTGCCATAGGGATTTTGATACAAGTTGCCATCTGATGAAAGCGGATGTGATCAGGTAAACCTCTCGTTTCGGGTCCAAACATAATAATATTTTCATGACTGTAGGATTGCTGATGATAATATTTTTTTCCATGAGTCGATAGAGTGTAAAAAGGACATTGTCTTTGTGAAAACCAAGATTCAAAGCTATCGAATACGTTCACAATAGATTGATCATGGTAATCTAAACCAGCTCTTCTCATGTGTTTATTGTCAAGCTCAAAACCTAATGGCCTAATAAGCGATAATTTAGATTGTGTGTTTGCACATAATCTAATGATATTACCTGTGTTTGGTGGAATTTCAGGTTGATAGAGAACGACCTCATTCATCATTCACTGATGATTTTTTGATATAGTTGGTTGTTTTTCGTCATATAAGCTTCACGCATCGCAATATAGGGATCGACCTGTAAAGTTATCAGTGAATCAAACTTCAATAGATCAGATCTTTTTTGTAATATTTTCAATGCGATCGAATAATTTTCAATATCAAGATCAATTGCATGGTTCGTATAGGCCGTTAATCCTAGACCAATAGAGTTCCCAATAGTAGATGGTCCAAGTAAAGGCAATACAAGAAATTGATTTAATCGATTACCTGTCCAGTAGGCAATAGTCATACCATAACTTTGAGTTCTTTTGGGGAGATTCGCTAAGCCATCGGCAAAATCCATAGCTCCAAATAATCCGAATGTACTATTCATTCCAAATCGCTGAACATCGACCATAGCACCTTTGAAATTCAATTGTAGTACGTCATTAATAAAGCGTATTGGCTCGCCAAGATTACTAAAGAAGTTTCTAATTACAGTTTCAATTTCTTCTGGCACTATATGGTCATATAGTTCTGATAAAGGTTTGACAACGACCTTATCAACCGAGTCATTAATGGTATACATTTGGCGGTTATAAGGCTCAAATGGGTCTTTGGGGTTGTTGCTACAACCGGTCATGGAGAAAAGTAAAACTAAAGTACAAAATAAAAATCGCATATCAAATCCTAATGGCGCTTATTATAGACTAATTTTCCATTATTGGGAACACGAATTTGTTTTTTGGTCACATCATATTCAATACCATTACCTGTGAGTTGTTGATTAGATGTAATGACCTCAGTAAAGCCTGTGGTATAATATTTTTTGTTGACATCATCCAATATCAACGTTTCGCACTTTAATGAGGATAGTTCTTCCACGTTACTTGAGCCTCGCACTTTGCCTACGATCATGCTGTTATTATTCTTAATATTGATAATTGCTTCTTGACCAGTTAAATACCAATGTTCACCTTGGATATTACTTTTCTCAAATTGAATCATTTTCATTTGCCATTGCTTATCTGCGCGCTCTGTGAGAATAGGACTCGACATTTTGATATTTTGACGATCGTTAAAGAAGGTGATCGTTGCGTCTTGGATCTTTGCTGGGAATGCGTTTGAAAGTGTATTAGGCTGCGCAAGTAAATGACTTGAAATCGAGTGAAATGGTAGATAATAGGAAAGAAATAAAAGTAATGGTAAAGCTAACTTCATGAAAATGATCTTAAAATATCATGGATATGGACTAAACCTCGAAACTGATTGTTCTCCATCACAATCAAAGAGGTGATTTTTTTTTGTTCCATGAGATCCAGTGCATTTGCAGCCAACATATTTGGGGGGCATACAGTAAAATCTCTTGTCATGACAGAGTGAATGGGTATAGAAAGCTCGGGAGACTTTTGCGTCACCCTTCTCAGATCACCATCGGTGAAAATACCTTGTATTCGATCCGCTTCATCTATGATAATGACACAACCACATAAGTATGATGTCATCGTTGGTAAAATATCAATTAATGATGATTGTTCTTTCACTAAAGGTAATTGATCGACTGGTCGTAGGATATCTAGTACAGTTTTCGAAAGCATCAATCCAATATAGCCGCCTGGATGAAATCGAGAGAAATCTTGAAGTGTGATTGATTTATTGTGTGCAACGCACATCATTAGGGCATATGCAATTGCAAGCATGGCCATGATGCTAGTTGAAGGTGCTTTATGAATAGGCCACGCTTCATCTTGATCTTTGACATGGATATCCAAAGCGATTGAGACCATCTTTGCAAAGGTAGTCGTTGTATTGCCAGTAATGAGAATAGAGTGTTTAGGTTTCATCGTGCTTATGGTGTTCTCTAGCTCAGGACTTTTACCAGAGAAAGAAAAATAAATGACCAGATCCTTTTCTGGATCAATAATGCCCATATCACCATGATTTGCTTCAGAGCCATGTAAGAAGACAGTTTGGCAACCGATGCTTTGAAATGATGAGCAAATGAGTCGAGCAACATGGCCAGATTTTCCAAGTCCACAAAAAACTAATTTCCCCTGACATTCACAGATTAACCTGAGTGTTTCATCAAAATGATGATCGAGATGATTGCTTAGTTCAGCAATTTTTTTGGAAAAATGATTTAAAATGTTTGATCCATTTTGGGTCTTAGAATTTAGTTTTGTACTTGCCATAACTCACTCAAATAGTATATGCTCGAAAAGCTTATGATAGCTAATTTTAATGCAAAGGTAAAACCTAAGAAAATGTCAAGTTTAGCGGCGCACCTACAAAATGTGAGTTTTAGTCATTCAAATTCTAAAATTCTGAATAATATTTGTATTAAAATTCCAAAAGGAAAAATTATTGCAATTATGGGGCCAAGTGGTACTGGAAAAAGTACCTTACTCAAGCTAATGACCGGTCAATATCGTCCACAACATGGCAAGGTACAGGTATTAGGGAATAGAGTGGACCTACTTGCTGGAAAGAAATTATATGATTACCGAAAAAGCATCGGTGTTTTATTACAGCAAAACGCACTTTTTAATGGCTTAACCATCTTTGAGAATGTCGCTTACCCATTGAGAGAAATCTATGACTTGCCTGAGGAAATACTATCTCCTTTGGTGAAATTAAAGCTTGAATGTGTGGGACTACGAGGAGCGATCGATATGTATCCTGGCATGTTATCTGGTGGGATGGCAAGACGAGTTGCATTAGCTCGAGCTGTGATTTGTGATCCAAGTTTAATGTTTTATGATGAGCCTTTTACTGGTCAAGATCCAAT
>CENJ01079415.1_pt1 | contig 10836 bp, 8 predicted proteins | sample 356161 | NCBI WGS metagenome assembly CENJ01 (sample SAMEA2619531, study PRJEB7988) | marine metagenome | biome: marine biome (ENVO:00000447); feature: surface water layer (ENVO:00002042); material: "saline water (ENVO:00002010), including plankton (ENVO:xxxxxxxx)" | depth 5 m
TGACTCTAACTAATTTAACAATAAAAAAAACAGGAGATAATTATTATGATGGCCAACTTTGAAAAAGCAGACGAATTAGGTCGTAGAGAATTTATAGCACACGCAGCTAAGGCTTGCTTGGGTGTTGGACTCATGCCAATGGCTGGGTCTTACATCCACAACAGTGTCAAGGCACTTACCCCTGGTGCTCGGCCAGCAGCCGCTCGCCATGTTATTTACCTGAATATGGGAGGTGCGATGTCTCACCTAGACACATTTGGCCCAAAGCCTAACAACCCAGATATTCAAGGTCCCACAAAATCGATTCCCACCAGTGCGGACGGGGTTATTCTTTCCGAAAATCTTCCTTTGACTGCGAAGCACATGCACAACGCTTCGGTGATCAAAACCATGGTTACTAGTCAGGGAGCGCATGAGCAGGCAAGCTACTTGATGCACACCAGTTACCTCAAGAGAGGTACGATCGTTCACCCAACTTTTGGAAGCTGGGTGGCCAAACTTTCAGGTGAAATCAACCGTACCATCCCCATGAATGTGAAAATTGGTGGCGGTGGCGGTGGTGCCGGTTTCTTGGAAGCTAAATATGGTGCTCTTCCCATCGGCAATCCTTCGCAAGGCCTCGCAAACAGTAAGATGGCATCCTATCTAGATGACTCCAAGTTTGGCAGTCGTATTGCCATGACTGAACAGTTGAATGAGAATTTTGCCACGGCTTACCCTCAGAAGCAAGTCCGGGCATATTCTGATCTTTACAAAGATGCGGTCAAGTTGATGAAGAGTGATGATCTTAACGCTTTTGACATCACACAAGAACCGGAATCCATGAACGAACTCTATGGAACGACCAATTTTGGGCAAGGTTGCTTGCTTGCACGTCGTCTCATTGAAAATAAGGTCCGTTATGTTGAGGTTACCAGAGGTGGTTGGGACACCCACAACGATAACTTCAACGCAGTCGCCAACAACTGCTTAGATATCGACAAGGCTTTAAGTGGTTTACTCCTTGATCTCGAAATGCGTGGATTACTCAAAGAAACAATGGTTGTGCTTACATCTGAGTTTGGCCGCACGCCAAACATCAATGGTAGAGATGGTCGTGATCATTGGCCCTATTGCTTTACTGCATTCCTAGCTGGTGGTGGTATAAAAGGCGGGGTTTCTTACGGTGAGACTGATGACCAAGGAAGATCTCCTGTCGAAGGTAAACCCATCAAGCCGGAAGATTTGAATGCAACAATTGCTTACAACTTAGGTCTTCCCTTGCAGGATGTACAATACTCACCTTCCGGTCGCCCATTTACTGTTGCCCACAAAGGTGAGCCTCTGTTCGACGTCATCGCCTAAGTTTGGATTATGTGAGCATGGGTAGAGATCTTAGGTTACTTTTTTTCCTGGTCTTCACCCTTTCTTTTGCTTGGGCAGAAGAACCTTTTCGTACTTTCAAAACCCCTCAAGGTAAATCCTTTGAAGGGCAAGTAGTCGGTTATGAAGGACAAGTGTTCATACTTTCAAACAAAACGGGATCATTGTTCAAGGTACCGTTTAATGCCTTGTCAAACGAAGACAAGACTTACCTGATCGAAGCGGTACAGCAAAACAGAATACCAAAGGGTGCACCAACACCCACTGCCCCACCCCCTTCACATGGGACTTCTACATCAGCAGGAACGGTTGCTCAAGGTGTAGACTTCCATAAGGATATAGTGCCCATCCTTGAGTCGCGATGCAACGACTGTCATAAAGCTCCTTACGAGAAAAATGGCAGGACGATGAAACCAAAGGCTGGCTTAAGGTTTGATGAGTACGCCCTCCTCATGCAGGGAAATGATGGAGGACCTGTTATCGTCCCTGGTAATACAAAGGAAAGTATTCTTTTCGAAGTCATTACATTGCCGCCAGATGACGATATGATCATGCCACCGAAAGGTGATCCTTTGACCGCAGACCAAATTGAACTGTTTCGTAGATGGATCCTGGAAGGAGCCTCCGAAAAGCCCTCGGGTAAAGTCGTCGCGGCATCCGCACCTGAAGATGGTGAAAGCGCTGATTCCAAAGACGCCGGAGTCATACATAAAGCTCCTCCAAAGAAGAAAGTCGTTTTCAGAAAGGGTTCTTTTTTTGCTCATGTTCCTGTTCCTCTGGGCGTGAGTCCCGAGGAGGCTTTAGCAAAAGCACAAGGTTCTGTTCCCAAACCAGGCGAACCCATTGATTTTGATCGTCATGTTTTGCCTATATTGAATGATAGATGTGACAGCTGCCACCACGCCCCCTTTGACCGGAATGGTAGACTTGTTAATCCGAAAGCTTCTCTTCGATTCGACTCCCACCAACAAGTGATGAAAGGAAACCTAGACGGTCCGGTCGTGGTTGCGAATGACTTGGAGGGAAGTAGCTTGTTCACGGTTTTGAATCTTCCCGAAGATGATGATCTATTTATGCCCCCCAAGGGAGGGCCCATGAGTGCTGAAAGAATCGACATCATCAAACGCTGGATTGAGGAAGGTGCTAAACCTTCCGAGGGTGGTTCCACCGCAACAAAGGGAGGTATACCCGCACCCGACGAACCAGTTAGTTTCCACCATCACATCATGCCTCTCATCGAAAATCGGTGTTTGGATTGCCATGGTGAACCTTATGTAAAAAACGGCAGAACCATTAAACCGAGTGCCGGACTACAATTGGATACTTATGAATGGATTATTAAAGGGAATGTGGATGGAACGATTGTAACCCCCGGTGACCCTGCAGACAGCACCCTTTTCAGTGTTATCACCCTACCAGATGACGATCCAGAAATTATGCCTCCCAAGGGAGAACCGCTCACTGAAGAACAACGAATCATGGTCAAGAGGTGGATTTTGGAAGGGGCTTCTGAGCAACCTGCTGCGACTGCCGCAGATCCAAATGCTATGCCTCCACCCAAGGAAAATGTCGAAGTAGTAGGTACCGTTAGTGGGGAGCAAGACTTGCTCAAAACTCTTGCAAAAAGGATGAGTGCCCCATCCAAAACTGCTCTCTTAGCAGCGGAAAAAACCGGTGCCTTAGTTACTCAGCTTGCCGAAAGAAACCCCCTCGTTCGGGCTGAATTCTCTTCCTTTGCCAGTGAGGTGGATGATGGAGATCTCGGTGCCTTTGGAAATATAAAAAACAATATTTCTCATCTTGATATTTCACGCACAAGAATCACTGATACAGCCCTGCGTACAGCCGGTACTTTTCCCAATCTCACTTGGCTCAATGTTAGAAATACAAAAGTGAGTGACAATGGTCTAAAATCCATATCCAATTTAAAGTATCTTCGCTACATCAATTTATCAGGCACTCAAGTTACGGATAAAGGTACCGCAACCTTAGCTCAGATGAAAGAACTCAAAGAAATCTATCTCTGGGCATCCAAGGTATCAGAAAAAGGGGTAGCTAACCTTCGTAAATCTTTACCCGACGCTAAGATTCTATATTAGCACCTTTAATCAGCGATCGCTTCGTATAATTTTGTCGCTATAAGTTGCACCATAATTAACATGGTGCCATGATTAATGAGCGGAAAAGCCAAGTGTCTGTAGGTTTGACAAAAGAAGAGAAAACCTTGCTTTTAAAAACTTCTTTCCAACAAAACAGATCAGTTTCTCAGGTGATGCGATTCGCGGTCAAGAAATACTTGGATCTGATCACAAACCCGATGGAAAGTCATTTGGAAAGTCATTCCGTAGAAGATACCTTTTCCCGGTTGGCGATTCAAATCGCGAGAAATGCAGATATTTTAAACGCTATGCAAATTATTCTTATCGAAGCTAAGATTTTGAAAGAAGACCAACCCTTTCAGATTTGTTATTTCTCTGACAACATTGGTAAAATTACTGGATACGATCGTTTTGACTTGCTCGATCAGGACTTTTTGCAGAGCCGAATACATCCTGACGATCAGAGTGAGTCCATTTTCCAACCCACTCACCCATCAAAATGGGAAAAAAGTTTTAGGTTCAAAAAGCCCGATGGAAATTATGCACAGACCCGAGCATCCTTTCTTATCACTGATGAAATCAATCTACTTGGAACTTGGCAGTTTATCTGAACTTATTCCCGGTGATCAGCCGTTCGAATAAATTGCAACTTGGCGATTTAATCTTATAGTGGGGTTTATTTTCATCCGAAAATTACCTTTTTACCTCTAAGCATGTCATCTCTTAATGTAGACAAAGTTCGGTCTCACTTTCCCATCCTCAAACGTACGAATAGAGGTAAACCTATTGCATATCTGGACAACGCAGCGACTTCACAGAAACCGGATTGTGTCATCGATTGCTTATCGGACTATTATCGCAATACCAATTCCAATGTTCACCGCGGAATTTATGAATTGGCCGAGGAAGCGGAAACCCAGTACGCATCTTCGAGAAAATCCATCGCCAACTACTTTTGTGTAGACGAGCAGGAAATCATTTTTACCCGTGGAGCCACGGAGGCACTTAATCTTCTCGCTCACAGTTTCGGGCGCAATAATGTGAAGCGGGGCGAGGTGATCGCCCTTACCGAAATGGAACATCATGCAAACATCGTTCCCTGGCAAATCATAGCAAAGGACTTGGAGGCGGATATTGAAGTAATACCTGTTTTACCTGATGGCTCCCTGGACCGTCAGTTCCTATCGGATTTATTAAAGGAAAAAAATGTTAGTATTCTTTCTCTCTGTGCGATCTCGAATACTCTCGGAACCATCAATCCATTGAAGGATATTATTCAGGAAGCACATGATCATGATATCTTCGTAGTAGTCGACGGTGCCCAAAGCGTTCCTCACGAAAAATTAAACCTGAAGGAATTGGATTGTGATTTTTTCTGTTTCTCCGGCCATAAAGTCTTCGGCCCGATGGGTATCGGAGTCTTGTACGGAAAAGCCGCTCTTCTTGAAGCGATGCCCCCGTACCAAGGGGGTGGAGACATGATCGACCAAGTAAGCTTTTCCGGAACCACTTTTGCCTCTTCTCCGCAAAGATTCGAGGCAGGCACCCCTAATGTAGCCGATGCCATTGGGCTTTGGGAAGCGTTGAATTTTTTGGCCCAGTATGATCTCAATGAGATACAAAATCATGAGAGAACCCTCTTGGAATTAGCTCAGCAGGGATTATCGGAAATTCCAGGTTTTACGGAGCATGGAACCGCTCCAGGAAAGGCTGCAGTGCTTTCGTTTTCCATCGAAGAAGTGCATCCTCACGACTTAGCTTCTCTATTGGATGCCGAAGGCATTGCGATTCGAACCGGACACCATTGCTGCCAGCCACTTATGGAAAAACTTGGTGTGCCTGCAACAGCCCGTGCATCCTTTGCTTTCTACAATACTCTTGAGGAAACGGAAAGGCTTGTCGAGGGTACGCGTAAGGCGGTATCTCTCCTAACTTAAAGACAAGTTCAAATAGGTAAGGCACCTACTCCTTGAACCAAGGTCTCCTTGCGTTCTTTTCAATTTCCGCGTCCAATTCAAGCATCCGTGCACTTAACTTGCTAACGATGCTTTGTTTTTCGGCAGAAAGGTTTCGGCTCTCGGAAACATCGTTGGCAAGATTAAAAAGCATCATCTCTTGGACCCACTTTCCTTTTTGCTTCTTTTTCTTCTTCAGAAGCTTCCATTTTCCCTGCCGAATGCCTTCCAAGTCGCCTCTGGAAGTGTAATGTAAAAATTCTTTGCGTGGGGGGTTGCCTTTGCCAGTCAAAAGAGCAGATGCATCCAATCCGTCTATCTTTTTGTTTTTGGGGAGCGACTTACCTGTGATTGCGGCAAAGGTTGGCAACAGATCAATCGTGCCCATAAGGTCATCGCAAACCGTACCAGCAGGAATTCCGGGACCTCGCATTACGCAAGGAACCCGCTGACCACCCTCGAAAGTCGTTCCTTTGCCTTCTCTCAGAGGACCGGCAGAACCACCGTGATGACGAAAGGGGAGCCAAGGTCCGTTGTCAGTCGTGTAGATGACATAGGTGCTTGATGTGAGCTTGAGTTCATCCAAAGTCCGTAGTAAGCGCCCGACTTCTGAATCAATGTGTTCGATCGTGTTGACATAGGCATTCAACGGATTTGGGTCGCGAACCTCATCAGGAACATAAAGCGGAATGTGCGGCATGGAATGCGGTAAGTAAACAAAGAAGGGAGAATCCTTATTTTCCTTTATAAAATCGATGGATTTTTGCGTGCAACGTCTGGTGATTGTTCTTTGATCTACGGGAAGTTCGACGATTTCCTCATCCTCAAACAAAGGAGTCTTCCATTTCGTCAAAGTTGATTCCGGGTCTGCCCAAAGAAGATCCATTCCGTCCGGTCCTCCCTTGGGCTTTCCTTTATTGTCGGGGTGGTTCATGTCATTGGAATAGGGAATTCCAAAGTAAGTATCGAACCCGTTGGCAGTTGGCAGAACTTCCTTGTGGTGGCCAAGATGCCACTTCCCAAAGCATGCAGTGCCGTAACCTAGAGACTTAAAATGATCAGCAAGTGTATATTCGCTTGGATTCAAGCCTTTAGTGGAACCGGGAAACAAGACATGTTGATGCATCCCCACTCTTTTGGGATAGCAACCCGTTAAGAGAGCGGCCCGGGAGGGAGTGCAAACGGGAGATGCCACCATAAAACTAGTGAATTTCCTCCCTTCTTCGGCTATTCGGTCAATATTGGGGGTCTTAATTTTTTTTGAACCAAAACAACTGAGGTCTCCATAACCCTGATCATCGGCAAAGATTAGGATGAGGTTCGGTTTGGCCAGCTTGGCGTGGACGGCAACGAGTAAAGAAAATGTCAGGAAGAGGCTGAGATGCGTAAGTTTCATGAAGCAAACATGACCATGAGAAAGGATTCCTATCAAGAAATAAAAGACTGATTTGAAACCTTTTTCTTGCCCATACGATGCTTGAAGGATTTTCTTTTTTTCGAATCACCTTCACTAAACAGACTATGAATAAACGCTTTTTCTCCTCCCTTCTTCTTTTGCTCAGTCCAGCTCTTCATGCGGAAACCAATTTCGCCCAACAAACCATTGATTTGGGTCTTGTGGTCACTGATCTTGAAAAATCTTTAGAATTTTATAAGGAAGTCGTCGGTTTTTCCGAAAGAGAAGGGTTTGAAGTCGGAGGCAAGTTTCCCAAGCAAGTCGGTTTGACCGATGGCAGTCCCCTTGCGATCCGAGTGCTTAGCCTCGGTGAAGAAGAATCCGCCACAAAATTGAAACTCATGCAGGTCGCTTCCCAAAAACCGACGAAGAAGATTAAACAGCCTTTCATACATACAATCGCGGGATTCTCTTACCTCACCATCTTTGTCAACGATGTCGACTTGGTTCTTAAGAATGCTGCCAAGCACGGATACGAACCCTATGCCCAGTCTCCGCAAACCCTCCCTAAGGGGTTGCCCCAAGATATTTGTTTGCTCATGTTAAAGGACCCAGACGGTAACTTTGTTGAAATCGTGGGTCCTAACACAGTGGATTTGAAGAAGTAATCAATGCTTTTTCAGGTAGATATACCTTCGCTTTTTTAGCAGTTTACATCTTTTTGCGTCCAATGTTTTCCCTTCCGCACTCTTGGCATGAGGCCTGCAACTACTATGTCATAAATCGCATATAAACATAAGAAAATGTAAATTTTTGTCTTAATTTTGAGATTGTCTGATATTAACCTTACAATTAGTTTATGAAATTATTTTTTGGCGGAAAAATGAACAACACTGACAACACTTCTAGTAAATCTCCCTTCAAGTTTCCAACCTCCGGGCAAACCAGAGAAACCCATGGCAACGACTTTGATTCAGAGTCAATACCTGTACCTACACCACCCTCTCAGAGGCGAGTTAGTCTGAATCACCGATACCATTCGGATGACCTCACCTCGATCCTATTTCTAAGTAAACGGGGAATGTCCAGATCACCTTTGGCCCGCGAGATCATGAGAGATGTGATCAGCGAATCCTCCTATTTTGGTCGGATTCGTACATCTGCTCGTGGGGTGACAAAAGCCTACGATCAATGCCCTTTGGATGGGCGGATGAAAAGACATTGTGATGCAATCGGTATTTCCATCAATGGATTTTCGCGATTTTCCACCCTACCCGATTTGGCGGGTGCTGAAGTGATCATTACTCTTGATCATGAAAGCAACCATTTCACCCAAAAGCATGCCGAAGTCATTCTTGGACAGGTTCGTCCGTTTGGATCCTTTCTTCCCGGCGGATCCTCCCCATATGTCTCTGATCCCTATGAAAGACCGGACGACGAAAATGTGGACGAGAGATACGATGCGATTGTTTCTTCAGTTAGAATGGGTTGTCAAAACCTTTTGAGCGAACTTCCCGCTCTCCTGCAGGTTTAAAATCTTCACTTTTTTTAACTGACTTTGTACAAACGTCGGGCTCCTTTTTACTAAACGAGCTTTTGCTAACCTTTTCTCTCTATAATGGAGATTAAGTTGTACCTGCAACCACATCACCCTTGCTCTGTTGATTAAGAACCTTATTCACTGTACGGACAAAAAGGCTCTCTCTGCCTTTCAGTGATTAAAACCATTCGATCCAAAATGGAAAACAACACCAAACTCAGCACAACCTGTTCATCCATCTGCCGAAGCCCTCTTTTTCAAAGGACAATCATTGTCACCATCCTCCTTGCTGGCATTGTGGTGGGAGCACAAACATACAGGGAATTTGCCCTTAAACATGTAAAAATCCTGACTCTTTTGGACGGGATTATCCTGACTATTTTCGTACTTGAGGCACTGATCAAGATTCTTGCGGAAGGCAATCGTCCTCTCAATTATTTTAAAAATCCTTGGAATGTCTTTGATTTCGCAATTGTGGCTGCTTGTTTGCTCGAACCTGTCCTACCAGTGGGAGGAGCATTCCTTCCCGTGCTTCGATTGGCGAGAATCCTTCGAGTCCTTAGGTTGGTGACCGCCATCCCTAAACTACAGGTCTTGGTCAGTTGCCTACTGAAAAGCCTACCCTCTATGTTTTATGTGAGCATCTTGCTCTTTCTGCTCTTTTATGTGTACGGCACCATGGCAGTCTTTCTTTATGGTGAAAACGACCCGATTCACTTCAGGAATTTACAAACCTCCATCCTCTCGCTTTTTCGTGTCGTAACCTTGGAGGATTGGACTGATGTTATGTACATCAATATGTACGGTTCAAACGCCTATGGATACAGCACCGAAGACTTGAACAAGTGGAATCCAAATTCCTCCGCGTCCCCCTTGGGTGCCTCGGTTTTCTTTGTAAGCTTTGTACTGGTCGGTACTATGATCGTGCTCAATCTGGTAATCGGAGTGATTATGAACAGTATGGATGAATCGAACGAAGAAATGTCGATTCAACAGGAAATCAAAAGACGCAGGGAAAGACCCGAACCCATTCGCGATGGCATCGACGACCTTCAGAAACGAATGAAAGAACTGACCGAGGAAATGAGCGTGATCAAGAAAATGCTTGAGAACCGGTAACCTTGTCACGCACTTCAAGTTCCTCCACCTAATCCACGGGGATCAACCCGACACACTTAGCACTCATCGGAAGGGAGCCCACCTGTTTCCTTTTGCCAAGTATCCGAAAAAGGTTCATCATCTAATTTTTTTGAAAATGGCCGAAGACGAACAGGAATACGAATTTTCCACCATTGAACGGAAATGGCAGGAATTTTGGGAAAACGAAAAGACTTTCCGAGCAGAGGATGAGTCGAACAAGACCAAGTACTATGCCTTGGATATGTTTCCCTACCCTTCCGGAGCCGGTTTGCATATCGGACATCCTGAAGGCTATGTTGCCTCCGATATTTTGGCCCGTTACAAAAAAGCCTGCGGGTTTAATGTTTTACATCCCATGGGTTGGGACGCCTTTGGCTTACCAGCTGAGCAATACGCCATCAAGACAGGCACTCATCCATCCGAAACCACCCAAACCAATGTCGACAACTTTCGCCGGCAGATCAAAAGCATTGGTTTTGCCATCGATTGGGATCGGGAAATCAACACCACCGACCCACATTATTACCAATGGACCCAGTGGATCTTTCTCAAACTCTTCCAGAGAGGCCTCGCTTATGTGGATGAGAAACCAGTTTGGTGGTGTCCGAACCTCCGGGCGGTTCTAGCCAACGAAGAAGTGGTCGACGGAAAGTCCGAAGTTGGCGGACATCCGGTCGAACGAAAGAACCTTCGCCAAGTGGTCCTGAGAATCACCGCCTATGCGGATAAGCTCCTCGCGGGCTTGGACGACTTGGATTGGCCCGACTCCACCAAGCGCCAGCAGAAGGCATGGATTGGACGATCCGAAGGGGCTGAAGTTCAGTTCGCCATCGAAGGAAAAGACGAAAAGCTTGAAGTCTACACCACCCGACCGGATACCCTATTTGGAGCAACCTACATGGTGGTGGCCCCGGAACACCCTCTGCTCTCAGAATTGGTTGTTTCTGAGAAAGCCGACGAAGTGAAAGCTTACATCGAGGCGGCCGCGAAAAAGAGTGATTTGGACCGGACCGATCTCGCCAAGGACAAATCCGGCGTCTTTACCGGAAGTTACTGCCTCAATCCGGTGAACGGGGAAAAAATTCCCGTCTGGGTAGCCGACTATGTTTTAATTAGTTACGGAACCGGGGCGATCATGGCCGTCCCCGCTCATGACGAGCGGGATTTCGAATTCGCAGAAAAGTTCAGCATTCCGATTCAGCGGGTGATCGCACGAGCGGATGGCGATGAGGAAAAAGCCAAACTTCCCTATTCCGGTCCGGGAGTCATGGTCAACTCCGGTGAATACGACGGATTGGATGCAGACCAGTGCAAAGCCGAGATCATCAGCAAACTCGAATCCAA
>CENJ01174059.1_pt1 | contig 10831 bp, 6 predicted proteins | sample 356161 | NCBI WGS metagenome assembly CENJ01 (sample SAMEA2619531, study PRJEB7988) | marine metagenome | biome: marine biome (ENVO:00000447); feature: surface water layer (ENVO:00002042); material: "saline water (ENVO:00002010), including plankton (ENVO:xxxxxxxx)" | depth 5 m
GGCATTAAATACATAATAAACTTCATATTAGGCATTCCAGGCTGAGGTGGTGGTTGTTGTTGTCCCATTGTCATCATTGTATATATAAAAATTGCTACAGATGCCAAAATTGGAAACAAACTAATGTGATCTCCATAAAAGGGAATATTAAAAGGTAAATCTAAAATAGAATCGTAAGATGATAAGTCATCAGCCCATAAGAAACTTTTTTGTCGCAATGCAAATGCAACCGGAAAAAAACTAAATAAAGCATAAAACACTGGTAACTGAACTAATGCCGGCAAACAACCTGACATAGGATTTGCACCAGCTCGAGAATAAAGTGACATTGTTTCCTGTTGTCTTTTAACTGCATCTTTTGAAAATTTTTTATTGATCTCTTCTATTTCGGGCCTTAACACTTTCATTTTAACTTGAGAGACATACGATCGGTATGTTACAGGCGACATTGCTAGTCTTACAATGATAGTCATAATAATTATTGAAACACCAAATGGCATGAAAGAACTAATAAAGTTAAAAAGAGGAATAAAAATATATTTATTGATCCAGCCGAAAATACCCCATCCATAATTTACACTTTTCTCGATACCAATTTCGTAATTTGATAATGTAGAATACTGTGAAGGTCCAAAATACCATTTAAATTTAAAATCAAAATCTCCGTTATTCTTAAGTGGAATTACAGAACTATAAAATTTTGTATATTTTTCTTTTTTATCCTCCGACTTAACCAAATTTTCAGATTTAAGAAATACATTACTAATTTTTTTATCTGGAATTAAAATCGAATTAAAAAAATGTTGTTTGTAACTTATCCACTGAATCTCATCTACACTCTCTTCATCAGTTCCAGTAATACTTAGCTCGTTGACTTTATCATTTTCATATCCATAAGTAAGTTCAGTATATCTATTTTCATACTCTACACTTTTGGAATTTCTGAACGATTTTAAATTCCATTCAAGTCTATTTGGTTCAGAGGTGTCAGCAAAACTCTTTAAATTTGATGAAGTTATAGTGTAATCTAACAAGTAAGAATCAGGTAATAACGAGTATTGGAATTGTATCCATCCATCTTGGCTAAAGAACGCACGCATTACTAATTGATCTTTTTTAGATTCGTTTTTATTTACTTGGAAGTTAAGTTTAGATGTATTTATTTGTCTTCCATCTTTTAGTTTAAAAACTAAATCCGTAGTTTGATTATTGTCAACTAAATTAAGAGGTTCTTTTAAGTAATTGTCAAACTTTTTAAGATTAGCCATAGATATTTGTCCACCCTTATTAGAAATTATTATTTTGATCAAATTATTCTCTAGTTGATAAAATTTCTCCTCCTTTTGGCTTGAATAAGCGAACTTTTCAATACCAACTGGTTCTTCATTAGTTTGTTTTGAGTTTTGATTTTGAGACTGCTTTTTTGATTCTTCTAAATTTTCACTCTCTATGTTAACTCTAGCCTGGTTATTTAAATTTTGATCTTGTTGACGCATAAGCATCCAAGTCATAATTAGAGCAATTAAAACAAATCCGATTAGTTGATATGGATCTAATTTTTTTTCTTCCATTCTAGTTGATATTATTTTTCATATTTTTTAGTGATGAATTTATAAAACTTTTAAATAATGGGTGAGGTTCTAGGACAGTGCTAGAGTACTCAGGATGGAACTGAACTCCTATAAACCAGGGATGTTCTTTGTGTTCCACGACTTCAACTAAATTTGTTTCTGGATTAATTCCAGATGGAATAAGATCTCCTTTATTAAGTTGTGCTAAATATTCGTTATTTAATTCATATCTATGTCTATGCCTTTCTGAAATTACTTTTTTATTATATATTTTCTCTGTTTTAGACTTTTTCAATAATTGGCAGTCCCAAGCACCCAGCCTCATTGTACCTCCTTTATTAACAATACTCTTTTGATTTTCCATTAGAGAAATAATGGGATTCTTACAATTTTCTTTCATTTCAGTTGAATTTACGTCTTCAAGTTTTAAAACATTTCTCGCATACTCAATCACAGCCATTTGCATTCCTAAACAAATACCTAAAAAAGGAACATGATTTTCCCTTGAGTATCTTATAGCTTTAATTTTACCTTCAATCCCTCTTTCACCAAATCCTGGGGCAACAATTATACCATTTAACTTTAGTAACAATTCACTTAAGTTAGAATCATTAATAGATTCAGAGTGAATTGTTATTATTTTTACTTTTACTTCGTTTGCAACTCCTGCGTGAGTTAGGGATTCAAGAATAGATTTATAAGAATCTTGGAGTTCGACGTACTTTCCGATAAGACCTATTTTGACAGTTTTATTCGAATTTTTTAATTTATCAAGAAAAACTTTCCATCTATCCATTTTACTCGATTTTATGGTGGATAGTCCGAGTTTTTTTAGAACCACTTTATCAAGACGCTCTTTTTGCATTAAAATTGGAACATCATAAATTGTTTCTGCATCAATTGATTCAATAACTGCTTCATTTTTAACATTACAAAATAATGCAATCTTATTTTTAATTGAATTAGAGAGTTTATGTTCTGTTCTACATACAATTATATCTGCATTTACTCCACTTTCCATTAAAGTTTTCACAGAGTGCTGAGTAGGTTTAGTTTTCAGCTCAGCAGCTGCAGATAAGTAGGGAATTAAAGTTAAGTGAATTACTAACGAGTTTTCAGTGCCCAATTCCCATTTTAATTGACGAACCGCTTCTATATAAGGCAGAGATTCAATATCTCCAACAGTACCTCCAATTTCAGTAATTATAATATCGAAGCCTTTATTTCTTCCTAGAGATAAAATTCTATCTTTTATTTCATTTGTTATATGAGGGATGACTTGAACAGTTTTTCCAAGGAAATCTCCTTTTCTCTCCTTTTCAATAACGTTTTGATATATTCTTCCAGTTGTAACATTATTTGCCTGGGATGTTTTAACATTCAAAAATCTTTCATAGTGACCTAGATCGAGATCTGTTTCTGCACCATCATCAGTAACAAAACACTCTCCGTGTTCGTATGGATTTAACGTCCCAGGATCGATATTTAAATAGGGATCTAACTTTTGAATTGTAACTCTATAATTTTGGGCCTGCAATAACTTTGCTAAAGAAGCAGCGATAATTCCCTTCCCTAAGGATGAACTAACACCTCCTGTTACAAAAATATATTTAGTTTTTCGAGACATCCGGATTATAAAAATTTTCCGGACTCAAAATTACAAAAACTATTTGTGAAATATTAAAAACATTATATTATTTCTTGATTTCTATTATGTAATAGTCTTTATTTTGAAGAATATAAAATCCAAAATTAGAAAAACCACCTCCCTCATCAGGTAGATATTTGAATACGTTTTCAATATATTTTGTTTCTTCTATTTTATCACTGTGAATTTTATTTTGATAGGCCAGTCTTAATATCACATCCATGGTAACATCATAAGCACGATAACTTTCTTTAGATGGATAATCTCCATACTTCTTCAAAAATTTATCTTTAAATTTTTGTCTTTCATTTGTTTCCCTTGGGAAATTATCGTAGAGGTATGTAAATTTAATGTTACCTAAGTGTTTTCTTGAAATATTTATATCATCATAAATTGCTGTTCTTAAACTTGAAAAAAGTTGAACATTTCTATCTTTCGCAGCCTGTGAGTTTAGTAAAGACGTCACATTTGCAGCCAGACCTAAATTTTGCGATTCAAAAATAACTTGATTTTTCAAAGAATCAACAAGAAGAGAGTCTATTAACTCAGGTACTACGAATCCCCCTTTTTCAGACTCTACAAAATGTGCCTTTGAAAACATATTCTTAAATTCACTTGCAATTTTTAAATTTATACTGTCTGTAATAATAACTAAGTTTTGAGTTGAATCAATTTCACTTTTAATATAATCCATCATAACTTTTCTTAGCCTTTTAATTCGACTAACAGACTGAAAAACATTATTATCTCCTTGTATCTCCTTTGTGGTTAGTGGAGAAATAATAGGGATATCTGATATTTGACTATTTTTTGAAAAAAATTCAACATTTTTTGGAATTAGGGGGCCAATGACGGCATTAATTCCTTTCCATTTAATTGAAGAAATCTTTTCATTAATTACACTTGTATCATTTTGAGTATCAATAACCTTTATTTTTGTTTTAACTCCGATCGAATCGCAAACTTCCTTAGCCATTTCCATACCAAAATAGAAGTCGGTAGAAATTGTATGTAAATTTCTTCCAGAAAGCTTTCTGTTAGTTTTTTCAACAGAGTCAAATTCAATTTCTCTTATTTTAAAAGGTAAAAAGCAAACTAATTGTAAATAGTTATTTGAAAAAAAAGAATCCTTAAGGGAGACACTTTCTGACAGTAAACCATTTTTAACATCAAAATTCCCACTAAATTGGTTTGGTATTTTTAGTATTGTCTCTTCTTGGGGCTGAGTATTAAATAAACCAGGGTTGTATTTAACTAAACTATCTCTTGAAATTCCAATTTTTCGACTTATTGTTGATAAATTTTCATTTGACTTAACTTGGTAATAATTCAATTCATTGTCATAATCATTTACAATAGTGTCTTTTCCAATAGGTAATAATATTTCTTGACCTATACTAAATCCACTCACAATCTCTGGGTTGATTTTTTCTAAATCACTAATTTTAAGTCCATATTCGTAAGCTAACCTCCATTTTGTTTCTTTTGGTTTTACAATATGTTTTTTGTAATTAACCAACTCTACGCTATCTTCTACAAAAGGCTTAGTTCTAAAAAATGGAATTTGTAATTTCATTTTTCTTTTTAGACCAATCTTATCAATTAGAGGGTTATACTCTTTAATAGTTTTAATTGAAACGTTATAAATTTTAGATAAAGAATATAGAGTTTCTTTTTTCTTTACTTTATGAACAATAAATCTGTCCGGAGCCGTTTGAGATAAAGAAATAAATCCTAATATCAAGAAAAGAAAAAAAAATAATTTAAATTTCATACTATTCCCATTCTATTGTAGAAGGTGGTTTAGAACTAACGTCATAAACAACCCTATTAACACCTAAAACGTTATTAATTATTTTGTTTGAAACTTTTTGAAGAAATTCATAAGGTAGATTAATCCAATCAGCAGTCATACCATCAGTTGAGCTAACAGCTCTTAAAACAATACATTTTTCATATGTCCTTTCATCTCCCATAACACCAACACTTTGGACAGGCAATAAAATTGCACCAGCTTGCCAAATCGAGTTATATAATCCTTCTTCTTTTAAACTATTAATAAAAATTGAATCCACCTCTTGCAATAAAGTTATTTTTTCAAGTGTTACTTCTCCTAATATTCGAATACCAAGTCCTGGACCAGGAAAAGGATGCCGACTCAAAATAGCATCATCAATTTCTAATATTTTACCAACTCTTCTCACTTCGTCTTTAAAAAGCATCCTAAGGGGTTCGATTATTTTCAATTTCATGAAGTCAGGTAATCCACCAACGTTATGGTGGGATTTTATTGTAGCTGAGGGACCATTTACTGACTGTGACTCTATCACATCTGGATATATAGTACCCTGTGCCAACCATTTAGCATTATTTATTTTTTTCGACTCCTCGTCAAATACATCAATAAAAGTGTTGCCTATAATTTTTCTCTTTTCTTCAGGATCTGTGACAGCTTTTAAGTTATTTATAAAGAGTTTCGATTTATCAACTCCTATTATATTTAAACCCATATTTTCGTATTGACTCAAAACACTTTCAAACTCTCCTTTTCTTAAAAGACCATTGTTAACAAAAATACATATCAGATTATCACCAATGGCTCTATGGACTAAAATAGCAGCAACAGAAGAATCAACTCCTCCTGACAAACCCAAAATAACCCGGTCTTTTTTAACTTTATTTTTAATTTTTTCAATTGCCATTTTAACAAATGAATCTGGAGTCCATGCCTGTTCAATTTTGGATATTTTAACTAGAAAATTTTCTAAAAGCTTTATACCAAGTGAAGTGTGATAAACCTCAGGGTGAAATTGGATAGCAAAAGTATATTCATGGTTAAACTTAAAAGCAGCATTTTCAACATCTTCCGTGCTAGCCAATTTTTCAGAACCTATAGGTAGTTTATTTATTGTGTCTCCGTGACTCATCCAAACTTGAGAGTTGTTTTTAAACCCTTCTAACAAATTATTATTATCATGAATAAATAATTTTGCTCTTCCATATTCCCTACTTGAGGATTTTCCCACTTTGCCGCCATAAGAGTCTGCTAAAAGTTGAGCACCATAGCATATCCCCAAAATAGGAAGATTCCCTTTAATTTTTGTAATGTCAATTTTAGGAGCACTTTTAGAATGCACAGAAAATGGTGAACCTGATAATATTACAGCACTAAATTCTAATATGTTTTTAGGAAAATTATCAAAACTATATATTTCGCAATAAATGTTTAGTTCTCTAACTCTTCTAGCAATTAGTTGGGTATATTGGGATCCGAAATCAATTATTAAGACCTTGTATTCCATTTTCAAAAATACAATTAATCTTTCTTCAAAGTAGAGTTTAAGTAATTAAATTATTTTATATCAAGAACTAAAAACTTTTTTTCAAACATATCAATGTTACTAAATAAATTTTTTAAAAAGGTATCACCGTGATGAAGATAAAAGTCAATAAAATTAATAATTCTTTCTTGAAAAACATCCTCCGGATAAATATCATTATATATATTTTTTAAATCGTTTTCGATGGAACTCATTTTCATTTTTTGGGCCTTTAGTAATCTTTTTTCCAATTTATCAATCCCATTAAATTGCTTTTTCTTTTGAGCATTTACTGCTCCCAAAAAAGAAGAATCAGTTTTTTTAACTAATTTATTCAAGACTTTAAATTGTTTCTGCAAAGCAGTCTTCAAATAATCTAGGTTTATATCAATATCACTATGCTTTTCAATGTTTAGATTAATGAAATGATCCTTTTTAAGGAAAATTTCATTTTCTTTAATGAAATATTTATTAATCTTTCTCCTCATTTTCGGCGTTAAAAGCAAAACAGAGGCACGAGGATTTATAATTGGAAATACAACTCTGTGATAGTCAAAAAAACTTTTTAGCTGTAACCAGTAAGACATTTCACTAGGGCCTCCTATATAGCAAAGATTTGGAAGGATTACTTCTTGATAGAGAGGTCTCATCAAAACATTTGGAGAGAAATTTTCTGGATTTTTATTAAGCTCACCTATCATTTCCTTTTGGGAAAGTTTTTTATCAGAAAGAATAAATTTTGAATCCTTTTTGATAATCCTATCTCTTGAATTAGTCTTCAAATAAAACAGATTGATTTCTCTAGGATTAACTTGTGGAGTGTATTTTTCAGAGTAAACCCTTTTAATACTCATTATTGTTTCATTTACGAACTCTTCACAGGTATTATTGATTAATTCATCTTCCATGTAGGAAGCAAATTCTTTTTTAAGGTTGTGAGAATCTGGATCAATGATAATTAGTCCTTTATCTCCAAACAATTGATGAACTATGTTTCTTGTTGCCTTAGCTAAGGTTAGTTCATTTTTATAAACAGATCTGATAATTTTTTTAAATCTTTTAGATAAGTCATTTTCAGGAAAATTAATAAATACTTGATGCAAAAAAATATTAAAGTCATCTAACTTCATTCTACCAACTGCACCTTTATGTTTTGTTGAATAATTTATCTTTTTATTTCTAAAATAAACTTCGGATATTTCTTCAAAATCGTGGTCCTCAGATGCAAGCCAAAAAACGGGAAGAAAGTTATTTTTGGGATATGCTTTTTTTAGTTTTACACACAAATTTATAACACTAATTATTTTATATATAAAAAAAATGGGACCAGTTAAAATACTGAGCTGATGCCCAGTAGTTATAGTGAAGGTAGACTCATTTAATAAAAGATTTATGTTGCTTAAAACTTTTTTGTTATTTATATCTGAGTATTGAGACAAAAGCTCCTTTACCAAAACATTTCTTTTTGTCATAGAGAAACTTTTCTTCATCTCTATCTGTTTCTTAAAACTTTTAATATCAAAACTTGAATTATAAAAGTCTTTTAGATTTTTATTTTCATTTAAAAAATCAAATACAAAGTCTGAATAAATTTTTGTTTCCTTTAAGTCAATTTGTTTTTTCAATTTTTTTAAAATATAATTTAAGTATAATCAATTTAGGCACTAATAAAATTTTGTTTTTAATCACCTACTGGTTCACCAAATAAGTCAAATTCGGAAACTTTCATGATTTTGATATTACAAAAATCTCCCTTTCTTAGATAAAATTTTGATGCATCTACCAAAATTTCATTATCAACATCTGGAGAATCCATCTCAGTTCTGCAAATAAATTTTTTACCTTCAACCCTATCTACTATACATTTAAAAATTTTATTAATTTTTTTATAATTCATCTGTAAGGATATTTCTGCCTGTTGAGACATGATTTCCCCAGCTCTTTTTTCTTTTTCTGCCTCAGATACATCATCAATTAAACCATAAGCCCCTGTATTTTCTTCATGAGAATAAGTAAAACAGCCTAAACGCTCGAATCTAGTTTCTTGAAGCCAATCTTTTAATTCTATAAAATCCTTTTCTTTTTCGCCAGGATATCCAACCATTACAGTGGTTCTCAATGCTATTCCTGGTACTTTATCTCTTATTCTTTTTATTAAATTATTAATTTTTTCTTTACTACCACCCCTTTTCATTGACTTTAAAATATGATTTGATATATGTTGAATAGGCATATCGAGATACTTACAAATTTTTTTCTCTTTTAACATAACATCTAGAATTTCTTCTGGAAAACCAGTGGGAAAAGCATAATGAAGTCTAATCCATTCAATCCCATCAACTTCACATAATTTAGACAAAAGAATATCAAGCATTCGTTTTTTATAAATATCAATTCCATAATAAGTCAAGTCTTGAGCAATTAAAATTATTTCTTTGACTCCATTTTTAGCTAGGCTTTTTGCCTCAAAAATTAACTCTTCGATAGTTTTTGATTTATGATTTCCTCTCATTAAAGGAATTGCACAAAAAGAACAGGGTCTGTCACATCCTTCAGAAATTTTTAAATAGCTATAATGCCTTTGTGTAATTGTTTGTTTTTCTCCAAGTAAACTATACTTATAGTTAACCTCAAGTCTTTTTAATAAAAGAGGTAAATCATTAGTTCCAAAATATTGATCAACCTCCGGAATATTTTTTATTAAGTCATCTTTGTACCTTTCACTCAAACAACCCGTAACAAAAACTTTATCTATTTGACCAATTTGTTTTCTCTTTACATTTTCTAAAATTGTATTTATAGATTCTTCTTTAGCTCTATCAATGAATCCACAAGTATTAATAACTACAATGTTTCCGTCTTTCTCATTAGATACGTCTTTTCCCCCATTTTTGAGATGACTAATTAAGACCTCAGAATCATAGACGTTTTTAGAGCACCCCAAGGTTATTACGTTGATTTTATTCTTTATCGCTTTAGTCCTCATTTAGATTAAATACTTTTTTTAAAAAACTTAATGTTGAATCCTGAACTTTAACATAATTTTTATTTACAAGATCGTAAGCTATCTCATGTCCTCCACCATCTTCAAAAGCGATTTCTAACTTTAAAGAGTCTTTGGTTCCTAATTGCCTAAACATACTTCGCATAGCCTCTACGGATACGACATCATCTTGTTCTATTTCATTTTTATAATAAAATCCAGAAAAAGTTGGCACTTTTACTTTTCTAAATATATTTTTATTCATTGCTGTTTCTAGCAACATTTGCATTTCCACAGGAGCCTCGAGACGATACTTAGTGGTCCAATACTTTTCTTTATCTTCCCAAGTATTAGTAATGTAGTGATATTTGCTCCCTTTAACAATTCTAACTATATAAAGACCCCAGGGGAGAGTGGCTACAAAATCAAGTGGGTGTGTAATTCTTATATTTGGCGCATACATCACTAGAGCAGCAACTTCAGGGTGATTTGCAGCTAGTGTAAGGGCAGCAGTACAACCAGTAGAAGTACACATTAAAATGACCTTTTCTCCAATTTTTTTTCCAATGGCTAAAGCCTCACGGGCACTATCTAAATATTTTTCTCCTGTATATTCAATTAAAGGCTCACTAGATTTTAATCCATGTGCGAAAAGTCTGGGTAAATAAATATTAGAATTTAATTTTTGTGCAATATTTATATGAACTGGAAATCCATCTTGTGAAGAACCAGAAAATCCATGAAGATAGACCACACTTAAGTTCGTTTTTTTGGGAACTGAATCATGAAAAATAATTCTAGATTCGTTTCCTTCTTTAATATTATTAAATTTTGATTCATTGTTATCAATCCAAGACTTAATTTCATCAATATTTGATTTAATTTCCGGTAAATCTTTAAAAATTACTGGCTTTTCAACTTTGGGACCAGCAAGAAAAATCAAAATAAATAAACTAAAAATCAAAACTATCTTTTTCATTTAATTAAAAAATGAATTTATAAAGTTTTTGCTGTCAAATATTTTCATATCATCAATACCCTCTCCTATTCCAATATATTTAATTGGAATTTGAAATTGATCACAAATTCCAATCACAACTCCTCCTTTAGCCGTTCCATCTAGCTTTGTAATAGCTAATGAATTTACATCAGTAGATTCAATAAATTTTTTTGCTTGTTCAAAAGCGTTTTGTCCTGTTGAGCTATCTAAAACAAGTAGAATTTCGTGGGGTGCATCAGGAATAACCTTTGTCATAACCCTTTTTATTTTCGATAGTTCATTCATTAAATTCACTTTATTGTGTAATCT
>CENJ01143611.1_pt1 | contig 10826 bp, 16 predicted proteins | sample 356161 | NCBI WGS metagenome assembly CENJ01 (sample SAMEA2619531, study PRJEB7988) | marine metagenome | biome: marine biome (ENVO:00000447); feature: surface water layer (ENVO:00002042); material: "saline water (ENVO:00002010), including plankton (ENVO:xxxxxxxx)" | depth 5 m
TGGATTTTGACCTTGCCAGCACCTTTACAGTCACCACCAACACCTACACCCAGCATGGACATATCCATCAGGAATGTAAAAGGGGAGGCGAAGTCGGTGTCGATGTGTTCGGTTGATACGAAAGCGCAGTTGTTCAGACAGGCTGATCCCTTTTCGTATACGATATCGGTACCCATAGTCCACAATCCACGACCGGGTGGTGTCCACTTAAAGGTGAACAAGCGATCATACATCTCTTGTGCGGATCGTTGAGCCTTTGGCTCGTTCCAAGGCAGTCCGAGTTTACGGCAGTGGATTTTTTGGACATTGAAAGTTCCTTCAATGACGCGACGACAGGTTTCCCACCACTCCTCGGTGGTTCCGTCTGGTTTGGTGCGAGCATAAGTACGCTTGAAAGTAAAATAGCCGACTGGCCCCCAATTTGGAGTCTTCGCTTTATACTTGTCTAAAAAGGTTTCCGAAAGGCTGAACACTCGTACTTTTCGTCCGTCAGCACCCTCGGGAAAGAATTCATAATTTGTTGCCATTTATATCCTCCACAACTGGGTCTTTGTAGGTTCCTCTTCGTGCGACCTATCAAACGCCTATCGAGTACCGCCGTGCCGATTAATGGCATCAGCAATACTGCAAATCAGCGAATTGAAAGGGGCTGCTGCACCGCTTTTGACGGAATTTTCCGCCGTCGCCAGCGCACTTAGCAGTTCTGCACACCCCCTCGACCCCCATCTTTTAGATGGTTGGAGAATCTGATTTTTCAAATACCAAGAATTTTTTCCTAACCTCTCAGCGACTTGTTCCAGAGGAACCTTTTTCTCGACCGCTTGAGCCACAGCCAACCACAAAAGGATTCTCTTGGAGAACATTGCACAAGTCCACATTGTTGGGTCTTTGCTTGAATGCTTTTGCACTCGAAAAGCCGCCTGAAGAAACTTCTTCGCAGACATCTTTTCCAATGGCGCAAGCATAGCGTCCGGACCAACCTCTGAAATCGCAGCAATAGTCTGTTTGATGTGTTTCACATCAATGGACTGACCGCCTTCGGATTTAGCCAGAGTTGAGGCTTTTTTGATCTCCCACCAGACGGTAGCGAGATCAGCCCCAACGCGACTAACCAAGGAGTCAGCCAAAGGTTTTGAAATGGGTGTACCCATTTCTCGTGCAGATAAAACCGCAAACTCGGTCGCGTGCGGTTTCACCTCCCAAGGCTTGCTTGGGTTTTGGTATTGAGCAACCCGAAGATTCTTTATCTTTAAGAGTTTGGAGTTCTTCGGGAGTGTTCCACTATGTATCAAAACAACTCGCAGGGTGTCGTCTTCGACCTCCGCGAGTTGTAAAATCGTATTCGTATCTTTGGTTGGGTTATCGACAACGATAGCCAGAGGCTCTGAGAAGAACGCATTCCCAGCGAGCGCATCAAGCGCAGTGCCGTTGTCTTTGCCGTCAACCATTTCGATTCTATGGGTTGCGGATAACTCTCTTAGGATCGCTTGTTTGTGCAAGGATCGTCTGAAGTCGCAGTTTCCATAGAGTAGGTCAATCATCTGTTCTTCCAGCAGAGAGTACGGAGGCGACTGAAGAAATGGTTTCATTTCCGAGTGCCGCCTTGAACAGATTCCATCTTCTGGTCGAAATCTTTTGTGAAGTCAACAGGTGAAGGGCATCTGTCATGACTTCTTTTGGTGTATGTTTGGTGAGAACTTCAGCGATAGCGATTCCATCACCGTCCAGTGCTTGTTTCAGGACTTCGGGATCTATTTCTGAGGGTTCTTCATCAGGTGTTCCGTATGCCCAAACGGTGTGGCATCGAGATCGTATTGTTTTGGGAACCTGCCCTAAGTCTTTTGCCCATAGGAATGGTTTTGTGTACTCGCTTGGTTCTTCTACGATTTTGAGAAGTGCGTCGGCTGCTTCGGTGGTGGATTTGTCCATTGGTCCGATTACGACGGCTCCCATAGCGTCTGAAGCAGGGGGGTTGTAATGGATATTGAACATTTCCCGAGAGTCGTCTTTTCGGACGCCTTTCTCAGAGCCGAGAACAGCGAGGATTCTTCCATATTTGGAAGCATTCTCTAATGCGGCATCTTCGGCACCCTCTCCATAGAAAAGAACCACTGTATTTGTTTTCAAAGCGATGTCTGACAGGCTCACAACCCCTCCTTGCCCTCTACCAGTAAATACTGAAACGAGGGTTAAACAGTCACAGGGTTAGGAACCATGTTTTATTGCAAGAAAGGCATCGGTAACGAAAGTTCGTCCCACCGTTTGGAAGTTTCTTTCTCCAAACGAGTTTTGACTGCCTACCTTCACAGTTGCCAGGCGCACGGCAAACGATGGAAATGATCTTAGTCTCTTCTTTTTCGTTTTGCTTAGACAACAGGCACCCTCCAACTCAAGGATGATACCCAGATCATTTTTGAGGTTTAGCATCCCACCCTGGGATTCTATACCCAGCGGGTTTTTCAATTTGGTCTAAGTATTCAGGAGCGCAAGTTTGGATCGCGTCATACAGAATTCTTTGGGCGATGTTCAAAAGGGTTTCCGTATCCCTCTGTTTGAACAAATCCAAAACAGCAGGGTTGCCCAAATTCAACTGAACAACATTCTTACAGACAGCATCCCAAACATCTTCTCGTATAGCAGTAGGTTGAAGGTGAAGCCCTAACGGGGCTGACCCACTCATTTTTTGAGAAACAATAACGAATTTTGGTGGTCCGGCTGCGCTGCCTAATGGTCTATCGATTCTTGCTAACCCTAAGCCATAAAACAGGACAGCAACGGAATCAGGGTGTACCTTTCCCTTACCCATTGGAAACTCCTTTTTTCATTGGAACCTTCCGATAGGCTATTCATCGAACTTTTAGTCCAAAAGTTGAACTTTTAGAGTAAAAGTACCAACTTTAAGCCTAAAAGTTTTGGCTATGGTCAAAGCAAGTAGGAATCGAAGTATTTAGTCAATCAGTAGTAATAGAGTAATCAGTATTTCAAGTAATAGTAGTATGAGTAGTAAGAGTAAAATCAGTAGTTGGAATAGTTAGAGTAGTTTGAGTTTCAATCTTGTTCTTATTGTTCTATGCAGATTCCTTATCTCTTCTACTAATATAGATGTCTCTATATTAGGAATTGATCTATAGGTCTTATCCATCACCTATGAACAATAAGGAATAGGGGTTTTTTATCTCACACCCCCAAGATCCCTCTATCCGAAGATTATAAGTAGGGAACTCTGAGATTATCATCAATCGCGATGGGTTTATCCAACCCCATAGGAATTTCTTCCTGAAAGTTCATTGCTATGGATTTGATGGAATCCATAACTCAATCTCGGTGGTCATCCTGTTAGGGAATCGCAATCAAGAGTTACCTTTCCTCTCTGTCTAAGAAGACAGATTGATCGATGGCTCAGACATTACCCTGATTGCTTGGGTAGTCATAGAAGTTTCTGATTCTTTTTCCTCTGTTTAGGTTTTTTCGGTGGGTAGTCTATCCAAGAACCTGTTTAAGCGGAGGATGAGAATGCCTGTTGATGGAATGGAAAAAAACACTCACGAAGAGTCCAAAGAAGAACCTGTTGAGTGGAAGCAATTACAACTACCGTTTCCTGAAAGTTTTTATCAGGCTGAACCTCCTGTGAAGGAGACAGACAATGGGAATACTGATTGATCTCAGAGAAGAACTACGCCTGAGAGTTCTTGCTCGAAAATTGGTTGAAGACCTCTGTGTGAATGAAGAGGTAGTCGAAGAAGCAGGTGGATTGATCCCATTCTGTAAAGAACTTATGGCTGCTGTTGACGAACTCCCTGAAGGCAACTCCGAAACCATCCTCGAAGACTACCCTGAACTTTTTGACGCACTGCGTAAGAAGGCGGCTGTCGGTTGAACGGCTATATGACGTTCTTGGTGTAGATCTCGGTATCTAAGATCCGCAAAGGGAAAATCCATGAACGCAAGACAACTACAAGCCGCTTACTTCGGCAAAGCCGCTGGAGGCTTCCAAAGACAACGCCAACAGTGGATGACCGAACGCGAGTACGACGCGCTCAGAAAAGGCGATCAAATCTTGGTCGATCTCAACACAGGATTGTGGAGCAATGAAGTCACGCTGACGACTGGTAGAACCTCTTACTCAAAGAAATACGATGTGTACTCCAAGACGATGTATTTCACTGACGATATGGGTCTGCCAATCACCAAAGGAAAAGCACCGCTCAAACTCTTCAAGAGAATGAGTTACCGTGGCGAAATCTTAGACCCCCCTTCGATCTCACTTTCATTTGGCGGCGGTGCTACCACCGTGAAGAGTTACAAGAAACTCGCGTCGATGGACAAATATGCACTGCGCCAAAAGACTTTCCTTCATCTGATGAACAAGGGTGGCTCATTTGGGATCGTCTCTGCGTACACAACGATTTCAAAATCTGAAAACCAAGAACGCCACGGAATGTTGATGGGCGACCTTCAAAAGATGGGCTACCGAAAAATCACAACGCTGCGTGGGAAATGGGAAGGCGTGTCTGAGAAGGCACTCTTGATCCCGAACATCAACCCCTCACACCTGTTCGCTCTCGGTGAGAAGTACGGGCAAGACGCTACGATTTACAAATCAAAGAATGGCGTGGTTGGTATGTACTACCACAAGGGTAAATATGCTGAAGTCGCTGTGGAGACAAAAGGTGACCCCGCCTTCCAAATGGCAGACGGAGCCGACCTGTACAGTAAGGATCGAAACTGGTCGTTCGAACTTGGCTTCGCTTGGGGCAAGCACATCGCTTGGGATGGTAAGACCCCACTCGGTAGGAAAGACGCTTTACTCGCGCTTCAGTGAACCTGCTTAGAAGCCACAGAAAACACAGCCTTAGCCAAGGCGTCTTTTGCCTCTAAGTCATCCGTTTCTGGGTTGTCCACTTCAACAGGGCGACCCGAAAACTTCAAGTCAAACTCAGCCTCATCGCCCGAACGCTCTTTCATGTTGAAAAATGAGCGTGCTCGTGAGCCGTCGGCTTTCCTTTGAAGCATTTGGGTTTTCCGTTGCTCGTTTCGCTTTTTGCGTAGTTTTCGTTGTTGTCTGCTTTTTGCCATAACAACCTCCATTGTATATACCGATTTCAGTTACGATCAGCCCCTTATCTGGATTTGGGGAGATACAAACTTTCGGGTGGGGTCGCTGGTCTTTGTTTGGCGTTACCCCAATCGGTCTTGCTCATTAGAAAGGTGAAGATAGTGGCGATCAATAAGAACACCACTACCTCCACCAAAGGGTTATTTTTTCTCTTCACCTTCATACCAATCAGGGAAACTGTAGAATCCCATATAGGTCGCTACCTTGGCACCATTCTCTGTGCAGTTGATGTAGAACTGCCTGTCATAGTGCTTGGCTCCTCCGTGGTGTGAGAACTCGTGGATCAGCAGGTCGATATAGTCCTGAAAATACCACCGTTCATCATGGGTTCGCTCAATCCACTTCTTACCCAAGTTATTGTAGTTGAAGGTCAAACGGTTGTCGGAATAGCACGCTCGATAAGATCGGTCGTCTTTCAACCATCGAACACTCGGAACCTTACCGTGAACCATTTGATGAAGTTCCCTCGCATACTCCGTGAGGTTGACCATTTCGTCTGACCACTCGTTTTCTGGGATGGACACATCCTTGCCGTTGGGCGAGAACTTGATCCCATCGTCACGATAGTCAGAGTTCGAAGTCGTCGTTGGAATAGGTGCCTTTTCCTTCACCTGCTCCCAAACTTCTTTGGGCAAAGAACCGCCACTCACAACCGTCCTACCATCATTAGTAGCCGCTGTGCTTGCTCCTTGATTGGTCGGGTCGTGTACCATTCGACCTTTTCCAAACTTGTGGTCTAAAACCGTATTTAGAGCATCTGGTGAAATCTCTTTAGACCCTGTACCTTCGAGAACCCAACCTTCATTGGCTTCCTCTTTCGTGAGCATTTTGTGGACGGCGTTCACCACATATCCAAGCAACTGCTTTCGATACGCTGGGGTGACTGAATCACGCTCCATGTTCAACGGGACTTTTTGCCGAACATCGATATGGTACTTGGTTCCACTCACCACAACTGGAATACCCAACTCCATCAACATCGGAGTTTCGCCTTGCGCGGGTTCGTAGATGTCCACATCGGTCTTGCGTGCGGTATTGAACATTTCCCCGTCGCTGTTGATACCGATAGTAGGCAGTTGCTCGCGGAAACTCGTAACTGGTGCTTTCGTCGGTAAGGTGATCCCATTAAGGGTGGTCACACACGTGGTCGGGGCGATGAAAGTGCTGATATCTGCCGTCATCTGCTCCAAAGCCTTTTTGGAGGCTCGGAAAGTACAGGTCACCGTAGATCCAACATCGGTCTTACGACGTAGTTTCGTGCGACCCTTCTTCTTGTCGAAGTGGTAGCCACCCGTCGTACTCAGAATCTCAACCTCTCCCCCCGTTTCGATACAATAGACGATGACTTGCTTTTCGCCCATGTTGAATCGACCACGAAGATTCGGGTCGCCTCGCTTAGTGCTCTCAGCAAACAAGGTGTAAGAGTGGTTCAAATCCTGAAAGCCAACAGGGTCATCATCTGTGATGGTGATCTTGCCCCTTCCGTGACCGATACTCTCGACGGTCATATCCACTTGGGTCACATCCTGATCCCAAGCGTTCTGTAATAGTTCTTTTGCAATCCAGCCGATACCGTTGCGACAGAGCATCTTGCTCAACCCCTTAGTATCGACGGCGATAATTTCTGGCATAAGTACCTCCTTTAAGTACCTTTCGTTTTTGTCATTGTGAGAGACCGCCCCCCACATTCATCGACACCTTTTTAGGTTGAGCAGCGACAGGTTTTACCTCTGCGACTTTTGCTGATTGAGCCGCCTTGCGGAGCCTCTTCTTGCGCTGCTTGACCTTGATCTTTTTCTTCTTTGACTTACCCATTAGTGCGCTGCCACTCCTGCTTCGTGGTTTTCGTTAATGTTCTCGTGTTGTTCACGAACTTCGACTGTACACATTTGCCAACACTCGCTCGCTGCCTCGTCATGACCGGGAACCCCCATCGTCTGGCAACCTTGCTCTACATAGCAATCATGAATGGCGAACAGTTTAGCGTCTCGCTCGGGGATAACTTTCCCAAACCACCAGCCGCATACGCCGACCATAAGGACTACCAGCAGAACCGCTGAAATCTTGTCACTCAAATCCATACAACCTCCAAGTTGTCGGGCTTTCTTGCCCTTTCACTATGGATACCGATGTCAGATCTGATCAGCCCCCCCTCCTGCATAAGAAGGAGAAAAAAGTTTTTTCACTCTTTAGGGGGGGCTGTTTTTCTATGGCGTCGGTATCCACAGTGAAAGAGGGACACAGGGTTCTTCTCTTACACGAGGCTTCAAGCCCAGATTATTTTAGGAGTGTCAAAATGGCAGGTACAAACGCAAGTCCAGTAGCAGCAGCTCTTCACCTGAGCAATGCAGATAAGGCTGGCAAACTACAGAACAGGTTTCTCTCGGTCGCAGTTCAAAAGGCTGGTGTACTGAGAGGTAAGAAAGGTGCCAAGGTTCGGCACGGTGATGACAAGGTGGCAGCGGTCATCTTGGGTGGCGTCAACTATGGAAAGTTGAAGGAACGAGATCAGGCGATTCTGGTTGAGGCACTTCAGGCTGACGCAGATCTTTTCCAGACCCTTGCTGACAAGGCAGCGAGCAAGAACATTCTGGCATGGTCGGGTCGAGGTAAGAACGCCGTCCAAGTTGCGATTACTGCACAGGACTTTGAGGACGCTTACAACGATACTCTTGAGAGCATCGAGAAGACCCTCAACGGTACGAACACTTCAACTTCCGCTCATGTATACGAGCCGCTTGAGGTGGACGGGTATAAGGTTCACGGCTGTAAGGTCTACACTGGCGACGGTGGCGCAGATTCGGGCGTAGACGCTCGTACACCTGAAGAGGGGTCTATCCATATCTCAGGTCTTAGAATCGCCTCACGGGTCGTTGAAGCGTCTGTAAACCCTATTCCTGAGAGTAAGTCGGGCGGGAAGACGATTGCCAAGCGATTGATTCGCTCTTGGCTGGAACTCCCAAGCCGTCGTTGGGTTCAATACCGCATCCCAGCGGAAGAGAACTGGCGACTCAAGGTTGGCGGTCAGGCAGCGTTGGCGATGGTCGATCACGGTCTGGAAATCACTGGCAAGGATGCCGATGAAGTTCTGGGGTTGGTTGAACTTGAGGATGAGGTTGAAGCGGCGTAACAAGTTGTTTGTTTACGAGGGGGGTAACTCCCCCTCGTAAACGGGAGTTGAATGATGCAGAGAATGACGAGTGAAGAGAAGAAAGAGTTTGTTCGTGGTTGTCTCCAAGGGCAAATCTTCACATCGTCAATGATCCCAGATCATGATTGGGTCAATATGGTTCCACGGGTGTTTATGCCCATAGCATTCGGATGTTTGCAGGTGAGCGTCCCTGAACCTGAAATCCCCGAGGAAATCCCCGAGGATATGTCGGTCGATGAGTTTGATCGTTTGCAAGCCGACAAAGAAGACATTCTTGATCGACATAGAGAACTGAAAAAGAAACTTCAGAAAGAAATCGACGACCAGATTGGAGTTGTTTGGGAGTGGTACAGCGAGTCCCTTCCGAGGTCGATCAACGGCTATCCGATTTTTATGTCGTGCCGAATAATGCACAAAGAGGATTGGGAAGAAGTTCTGCCAATCTTGCAGGAAAAACAAAGACAGATTGACGATATTGATCTGTAGTGCGGGTACTATCTGCACGAGGTGTTGAAATGTATTTAGACAGACAAACTTCCCTTGAACACGCCAGAGCCGTTCAGAACATTTTCGACTGGTTTGGTGCCAAAGCCAGAAAACTATTTGGTCTTGCTCCAAATGAGCGGCTGATCTTTCTCGATACTGAAACCACGGGATTGAAGCCGGGCGCATCGGCAGGTGAAGTGATCGAGGTTGCTTTGATTATCGAGGAACCGACTGGTGCTGTTCACTATTGGTCAACGAAGATCAAACCTCAACACATTGAAACTGCCAGCCCTAAAGCGTTGGAGATCAATGGTTATACTTCCGAGGCTTGGGAACACGCTATGAGTCCCGAAGAAGCCGCAAAAGCCTTGTCTGTTCTTTTAGAGGGTGGGACTCTGGTCGGTCACAACATTCCATTCGACATTCGATTTCTGGATGCCCTGCTCAGTGATTTTGGGTTGGATTTCCGCGCTTCCGATCTTCCGTACATCTGCACAAAGAAAATGGCAGACAAATCGCTCAAGCCTTTGGGGATGAAATCTGTCAGTCTGGTTTCCTGTTGCGATTTCTTCGGGTGGGACAGAACAGACGCACACACTGCGGAAGCCGACACCGAAAACTGTCGTCGGCTTTACCACAAGTTGAAAGACCCCTCTCAGCGTCAAGTTGAGAAGTGGACAACTCTCCTTAGTCGGTAAGTGTCCTATTGATCGCTTCCATTGAAGCCACGGGTTTGTGGCTTTGTGGGAGTGTGTCTATGACTACAAAACTTTCTAAGAGCGTACCAGCCAAAGTGGAAGAGTACGCCGAGAGCGTCAAAGAAAAGAACCCTGATTACGACGATGCTCAAGTTTGGGCAACGGCTTGGTCTATCTACTGCAAGTATAAGAACCCAAGTTCCGATCACTGTAAGAAAGACACCTCCGAGTATTTCCCTGGCAAGAAAGAAGCGGAAGTTGAGGCGGGGTCTGATCTCAGTAAATCTTGGGGCGGGTACTCTACCTTTAGACCTATGCGTCACGCACATCAAGAAACCTTGATCAAAGAGTGGGGGAGACTATGTTCCAAGAACTCATCGAATTAGGTTTGAAAGCGGAGTGGTGGAATGACTGAAGAAGATTTCGACTCCGTACTAAAGAACCGAGACGGTAGAGGCTTGCTTGTAAAGTTCGGAGCCGTCTGGTGCGGACCGTGCAGACGGATGCAACCGATCTTGGAAGAACTCGCACACGAGTGGCAAGATTATGTGGACTTCTACGCTATCGATGTTGACGATGACGTAGATGCCGCCTTGAAGTACGGAATTCGCTCAGTGCCGACCTTCATCTTTTTTGACGACCGAGGGAGCCTTCGTAAAATCTTGCGCGGTATGCAATCCAAAAAGGTACTGCACGATATGATTGCGAGGTATTACGAATAATGCTCCACCCCGCTTACGAGATTCTGCTGATAAATGGCATAGAAGCTAAATTTGTTAAGCAAGCACCGATCCTCATGTGCGATTCAATAGTTTCATTTTTGAACGATTGTTCGCTTGAAGGAATCGTCTCGTATAGCGAATGGGCAACTGTTCGTGTTTTTTTCGACTCCTACCATGTGTGCAATATCAACATTGACGAGCACGGCGTAACTTTCGAGTACGATTCAAAGGGGCCAATGTTATCGGACATGAGGTCAAATAGAGTAATTTACTCTGTAATTCAAGCAGTTGCCGCCCAAAAATATTCCACCGATAAATGAAAGTACAACAAGTGCTTTCCCAATAATCGTTATTCGTTCTGTGGCTTAAAAAGGTAATATTTGGTATAAGTGTTATATACTTATACCTATGAAAGATAAAACAAGAGCCAGAGTTTTGGCGTCAGCCATCAAAATAGTTGCCGAAAAAGGGATACATTGTTCCCTAAGAGAGATATCAAACGACTCTGGGATCTCATACGCCCATGTTCATCGAACTTGGACGACGAAAGAAGATCTGCTTTCCCACGCTAAATACCACCTCCATTCTATGCTCGCCAAAGAACTCGGACCTTCAACCGATTCTGAAACGATTGGAATGTTGATGTTCAAGTT
>CENJ01174030.1_pt1 | contig 10824 bp, 9 predicted proteins | sample 356161 | NCBI WGS metagenome assembly CENJ01 (sample SAMEA2619531, study PRJEB7988) | marine metagenome | biome: marine biome (ENVO:00000447); feature: surface water layer (ENVO:00002042); material: "saline water (ENVO:00002010), including plankton (ENVO:xxxxxxxx)" | depth 5 m
TATTACAATGAAGAAACTCCCAGCCACAACTCCCCCAGAGCATTCCTGCAAATTCTGAGACTCCAATATCACAAGATTCAATATACTTGAATAAATCAACTCTTCTTTGTTTTTCAATCCAAATAATATACTTTTCTATATTAAATTTTTTAATAAGTTTTTTAGTTTCGCTTACATCTGGACCATATTCAGTTAAAAACAAATAAACCTTTTTTTTATTATCTTGTTTATAATACTCATGAAGAGATTCAATAATAAAGTTATTTTTTTTACCAATTCCAGCCATATAATTTGAATATGGAAGATTTTTCCAGTAATGAGCAACATGAGAAAATAATAGTATTGAATTTTGTGGAATTTTATATTTAGTACAAAGATACTCTCTAAACTCAATTTTATTTGTAATAGTTTTGTGATCAGACTTATAAAAAGTGATTATTGGAATGATATCTGGCTTTATCCCGAGTTTTTTAAATGAATTAATAGAGAATTCGTGAAAATTAAATGTTGTTATTGAATCACAGTTATCAATAGATATTTTTTGTAAAAAGCCACAAACTTTAAACCATATATCTTTTAAGAATGAAAAAGAAGTTCCTTTTAATAAACTCTTGAAAACTGGATCGGTGTTTTCATTTATATGCTCTATACCCTCAGCATAGGGCATGAAAATATTAAGTCTAATATTTATTTTTTTTAAGATATAGGGAGCAATTCCATTTCCAATGAAAAAGTTGAATTCTTTAAGTTTATCTTTTAATTTACTTTTTTTAAAAAATAAAATATCTGGCTTCCCATTTGAAATTCCTAGATCATGGATATATCTTTTCCAATATTTAAAATCTATTGTATCAGAGGATGGTGAAAAAATTTCATTTGTATATAAAAACAGGTGTGCATCAATTTTATTATCTCTCAAAACCCTTAACAAAGTGAAATTGTTATTATTCATATTACCTATAAGAGCAACTCTTTTTTTATTTTTCATAATTCATTAAATATTTCAGTTATTTCATTTTCATCTAGATAATTTACTAAGACACCCATATTTTGTTTTTGGTATAAGAACATACTTCCAACAGCAGCTGCAGAAACAGTTGTAAGTTTAAAAATTTTTTTTAAATGTTCTTTAGAACCACATCCACCATTAGCTATTACTGGCATTGTCATCATCTCTGAAACATACCTTACTAAATTAAAATCAAAACCAGACCACGTTCCTTCTTTATCAATATTTGTTATTATTACCTCCCCAACTTCAATCTCATTTATTTTTTGTAACCATTGATCAAGTGGAACATTAATTTTTTTTTTTCCAGAATTTGTATAAATTATATATTTATGAAATAAATTTTTTTTCACATCAATTGAATGGATTATAGACTGACTTCCAAAATTTTTAATTAACCTACTAAGAAAACTAATATCTAAAAATGAGGCAGTATTTATAATTATTTTTTCGAATCCTACTTTAAAAATTTTTTCAGCATCTCTTAAGCTCTTTATCCCCCCTCCATAGCTTAAGGGCATAAAACACTCGCTAGCCAAAGACTTAAGAGTTTTAAAATTAATATTTTCATTTTTTAAGTTATCAATACTAATATCTTGTATAATTAATTCATCAACTGCTAAATCGTTAAATATCCCTACAGTATTAATTGGGTCCCCGATATATTGAGGAATTTTGAAATTCTTTGTTTTCACAAGTTCATCGTTTTGCAGAAGTAAAGTAGGAATAATTCTTTTTTTTATCATAATTTTGAAAAATTATTTAACAAAGCCATCCCAAATTTATGGCTTTTTTCCGGATGAAACTGAACTCCATAAAAATTCTTATGATTTATAGCCGATGTAAAATCTAATCCATATTTTGATTTAGAAACTATGTCATCGGGGTTATTTAAAGACGCGTAATAAGAATGAACAAAATAAAACTTTGAGTTTGAATCTAAGTTATCTGTAAACTTTGACTCATTAATAACATTAATATTATTCCAACCCATATGCGGTACTTTCAATTCATTAAGTCTAAACTTTTTAACTTCACCATTTATCCACCCTAATCCCTCTTGTTTTCCCTCATCGCTTCTCTGAAGCATCATTTGCATACCTAAACAAATTCCTAGTATAGGTATAAACTCTTCTCTAACTTTTTTCTCAATACAATTTAAAATACCTTTTTTCTTTATATTTATCATACCCGTATCAAAGGAACCAACTCCAGGTAATATTAATTTTGTTGCACTTAAAATATCATTCTTTTTATTAGACACTTTTGAATTAACGCCAATTTTTTTAAGCATATTCTTAATAGCACCAACATTGCCTAGGTTAAGGTCAATAATAACGATCATAATTTCATTTATTCTTGCAGTATTTAATGTAAAAACTTTCAGGAACTAATTGAAGTTTTAACAAAATATAGAATAGCGGACTTAGTATCTCAAATATTTTTTTATATGTTGGAAATTCTTTCCAGTATCTTGGATTTTCCTTCATCTTACTTTTATAAAACTTTTTATTAAACCCCATCCGTTTACAGAAATAGTGTTCAATATCTTTTATATCTGGCTTTTCTTCAATAAATTCTTTCCAAGCATTTAGTCTTGAAATTTTTTTGTTTCTAACAAGTGATGAAAGTGAATTACAACGTAAATCTAAATTAAATTTTTTGGGATTATAAACTTGATGATAAAATTGAGTCATTTTATTTTCTAGATGATGTCCACCATAATATTTCCACTCAAAATTTTTTTCAAGAAATTCTCTTGCTTTTTCTTTAGAGTATTCAATATACCAAAATGGTCTTATAAATTTTATTCTTTTTACAATCTTCCAATACAAAAATTTAGATAAAGTCATTAATGGGTATGTTTTCATTTTCATGCATCCATATCTTTTGTGAATTTCTTTGATATATCTACCATCAAAATAATTTTTACCTAGTGGTGTTATTGATTCTGTTGATAATGAATGTCCTTCGAAAATATATTTTACCTTATACTTTGATGCTGCACGATGCAGAACCTCAGATAAAGCTAAATCAGTTGATGCTTCAATTTCAGGCACACCTGCAATGAAAAATGACTTAAAAATATCATCAGCCTCTTTATTATTAATTACATGTGTGTAAAGGTCGATATTAAGTGATTTAAGTAGATTTCTGATGTTCATTGTTGAGATATTTGAATTCCAGGTATTATCGTAATGTGCTGCTAATAATCGCAACCCTCTTTTTTGTAAGTAATATAAAAGATAGGAAGAATCAACTCCGCCACTAACACCAACAACAGCGTCATATTTTTTCCCTTTACCCTTAACTTTAGCTTGAAAAATAATTTTATCTAGATTTAATTTAGCCTTTTCAGTTCCAAAATAATTTTTTTTTTTTATATCTTCAAGTATGTAGCAGTAATTACAGACACCTTTATTATCAAAATTAATTTCAGGAATATCTTCATCATATATACATCGGGTACAAACCTGGACAGATCTTTTATTTTTAACTAAATATTTCTTATTTAAATCGTTCATTATTTTTTTTTAAAAGGAAACTCAATAAATCGTTACCATTTCTATCTTCAGCATCTAATATTTCAAGTGCTAAGTCAGAGCATTTAACATATATCTTTTCGTATTGTACAAATAATTGACCGGGCTGACCGAAAATTGTTAAATTTTTAATTAATTTCGTTCTAAAAATTTTGACCAATTTATTATTATAAAAAGTGAATGCACCTGCATAAGGTTTTGAAGATGCTCTTACTATATTATGAATGTCCTCTGAGGGTTGATTCCAAATAATTCTTGAATCAACTATATTTCTATGAAGACCATAAGATGAAGAATAAATACTTTTCACCGGTTTGTTTTTTTTTTCTACAAATTTAAAAAAATAATCATCTATAATTTTATATGATGCTTTTTTTGATTTTTCAATTAAGTCAGAAATATGATCACTTTTATCAATTTTAAATTCTTTTTTGATAAAAACTTCTCCAGAATCTATTTTATCAGTTATTCTAAATAGAGAAACACCTGTTTTCTTTAGACCATTAATTATAGCCCAATTAAGAGGAGCATGACCTTTGAGCTGTGGAAGTAAAGATGCATGAAAGCCAAGACATAATTTATTTTTTAAAATATTTGACTGAATTTTATGAAACCAACCAGCTAATAAAATTATTTTTGAATCCATCGAGTTTATAAAAGTCTCAAGTTTTTTGTTATCATTCTTATAATAATAAACAGGAATCTTATTTTTCAGTGCTAACGGTTCAATATTTTTAAATCTTATATTTTGAATCCTTTGTTGAGAATAACTAATTTTAAAAGATTCTTTTATTGTTACAATACCATTTATTTTAATTTTTTTTTTTAAAAGGTATTTTAAAATACCATAAGTAAAATCTGTAGAACCAAATAAAATAACACTTTTTTTATACATAAATAATTACTCTAAACTAAATATATTTTTTCAAGGATTTAATCACATAATTCTGTTCAGAAACTTTCATTTCATAATAAAGAGGCAGAGCCAAGGTATGTTTGGCTAAAAATAAACTATTTTGAAGTGTTTTACTAAAACTAACGTTCTTATTTCTCTTAAATGCATTTTGTTCACTAAGAGCGTAATAGCCAATTTGAGTTTCAATTCCGTCTTTACGCATCTTTTTTATAATTTGGTCCCTGTTTTCAACTGTTACACAGAAAGTTTGATAGGAATGTTCAGAGTCTACCGTAGATTTTTGAATTTGAATATTTTTACATCCAGATAATTGTTCAATATACCTCTTTGCAAGATTTTTTTTTTTTTTTAATATTTTTTTATATATTTGTATTTGTTTGATGCCAAATAAAGCATTAATGTTAGACATTTTTAGATTAGAACCTACGATTTCAAATTTTGATTTTTTATTATTCAATATACCAAAACTTTTGAACATTTTTAACCAATCAGCCTCACTTCTTTTTCTAGTCGTAACTATTCCTCCTTCACCTGTTGTAATAGATTTTCTTGGATGAAAACTGAAGATTGTAAAATCTGCTAAATTTCCTACTTTTTTTTTTTTATATGAGGTGCCTAATGCTGCTGCTGCATCTTCAATTATTTTAAAATTATATTTTTTTTTTAATTTGAGAAGTTTATCATATTGCAAACTATTCCCAAAGACTGATACAGGAATTATAGCCTTTGTTTTTTTTGTAATATTATTCTCTAAATCCTTTAGACAAATATTGTAATCATTAATATCTACATCAATTAATTTTATTTTTATATTATTAATTAAGGCAGGAGAGATAGTAGCAGGATAAGAAAAATTAGGTGCAATAATTTCGTCATTGCTTTTTAGATTTAATGCTCGAATTGTCGCTTCAAGAGCAGTGGTCGCAGAGGTAAAGGCAATACAATATTTACAATTAATAAATTCTTTAACATATTTTTCGAACTCTTTTGTATAATTCCCTTCGGTTAGAAATCCTTTTTTAATGAGAGATTTCATTTCTTTGAGAACTGTATTTGGTATGAATGGTTTTGCTAATGGAATTTTCATATTTATCAATTATATAAAATTAATTTATTAATTTAGAAATTTTTTTATAAAAAAGTTTAAATAAATAAATGACCAAATTAAAAGCCTATTATTCTTTTGGCCACTTATGTGTTGTGATACTTTTTCTTTAACTATCCTATGATCGAGAAAATCAAATAGTTTTTGATTCTTATCAAAAAGATTATCTTTAACAAAATCAATGCTTTTTCCTTTAAACCAGGTTTTGTCTGGCCCTGAAAATCCTTGTTTTCTTGCTGATAAAATTTCAGCTGGTAATATTTCTTTTAATGCATCACGAAGTATTAATTTTCCGTCAAAATGATTATTGTAGAAATAGTCTACTTTGTTTTCAACAATATTTTCATCAAGCTGCGTTTTTTTTTTTAGGTTTTTTAATTTCATTTCTAAAGGTATTTTAGAGGCATAATCACTGAGTTCATTATCAAGAAAAGGAACTCTTGTTTCCAGTGAATGAGCCATGGAAAGTTTGTCTTCAACAATCAAAAGACCATGTAAAAAGGTTTTAATTTCAAATTTTAAAGAGTAGTTAATTAAATCTGTAAAACTAGGATTTTCAATTTGTATGTCCAATATTTTTTTGAATTTATCATAAAATTTGTATGGATCTAATTTTCTATCTAAGATATTTTGCAAATCAACATGACCGAGCAATCTATTCCATGAGTTAAAATAAGTATAATAAAAATCTTCAATTTTTATTAGTTCTTTATTTTTGTAATATCTCCATGGATAACCTGCAAATAATTCATCGCCACCAATTCCTGTCAAAATTACTTTATTAAATTTACTTGCTAATTTTGAGGCATAAAAGTTTGGATAACTTTGACCAACTCTCGGCTCTTCAAGATGCCAAACAAGATCATCAAATGCCTTCTCCATATCACCAGATTTAAGTACTAATGAATAGTGTTCAGTTCCAAGTTCTGCAGAAACTTTTTCTGCTTTTTCTCTCTCATCAAAGAATATTTCTATTCCAGAAATTGATTGCATATTAAAGCCAATTGTAAAGGTTTTAAGATTTTTAATTTTTTTAGACGCTATCGCTGTGATGGCACTTGAATCAATTCCTCCGCTTAATAAACATGAAATCGGAACATCGCTAATTAATTGTCTATTAACTGACTTTGTAAGTATATGTTTTAGTTCAGTCTTTGTTTCTAAATAACTTTTATTTTTAGTGTTTTGCTCAAAGTTAAAATTATAAAATCTTTCAATCTTTTTTATTCCATCAGTATCTACTTCCATAAAGTGACCAGGTTTGAGAACTTTTACATTTTTAAAAAGTGTTTCATCATCAATAAAGTTTTGAAAGGTTAGATACTCTGCAAGACTTTCTTGATCCATCTCTAGTATGACTTTTGGATGAAATTTAAAAGATTTGATTTCTGAAGAAAATAAAAAGTAGTTTTTCTTTTCAAGGTAATATAGTGGTTTTATACCAAATCTATCTCTTGCTAAGGTCAAAATTCTATCTTTTTTATTGAATATACAAAATGAGAACATACCGTTAAATTTTGTGAAGCAACCTTTTCCCCACTCAATAAATGATTTTAAGACTACTTCTGTATCACCAGATGAAAAAAAATTGTAACCCTTTTTTTGCAATTCTTTTTTTATATTTTTGAAATTATATATTTCACCATTATATGAAATTATCCAGTTTTTATCTTCTGTAACCATTGGTTGTGAAGAGTTTTCAGACAAATCAATTATGGACAATCTTCTATGACCAATTGCAAAGTTTTCAAATAAAAATTGTCCTTCACCATCTGGACCTCGATGATACAGTGAGTCAGTCATTTTTTTTAAAATAGTTTTTCTAGCTATTTTATTATTTAAATTTACGAAACCAGCTATTCCACACATTATTATTTTTTATTTTTATTCTTATGATTTTCTCGCCAAAGAATTAATTCTTTCAGACCTTTTTCAAGATCAAACTTATTAACATATTTTAGGTCTTGTGCTGCCTTTTTCACACAGCCTATTCTATTTTTTACTAGTGTCGAATTAGTGTTTTTCTTGAATTTAATTTTTTTCTTTTTTCCTAATATACTATAAAGAGTATTAGCAAGATCTATTAAAGATGTTTTTTTCCCAGTTCCTATATTATAGAATCCTTGTTTGATTGCAGATTCCATTGCTAAGATATTTGCTCTCGCGCAATCCTTTACTGAAACAAAATCAAATGATTCTTTGCCACTCCCAAAAATTGTAACGTACTCATTTTTATCAATTGAGTCTAACATTTTCATAATTACAGCTACATAAGCTCCAGAATAGTCTTGTCTAGGTCCATAGACATTCATATAGCGTAAACCAACGTAATTTAGATTATACCTATAATGAAAGGCATTTAACATTGCTTCTCCAGCTATTTTCGTTGAACCGTAAAAATTTTTAGAATTAAATGGGTGAGTTTCAGGCATGGGTTCTTCTAAAGCGTCTCCATATACAGATGCTGAGGATGAAAAAACAATCTTTTTAATTTTCTTTTTCCTACATGCATTAATTACATTAAATGTACCCAGAACATTTGTTTTAAATGCTGATTCTGGATACTCATGACATTGAAGTAACCAAAGAGCTGCAAAATGAAAAACACCATCAATTCCTATTAAAGAATTTTCTAAGATATCATTTTGTAATATATCTCCACCATGTTCCAAAATCTTAACTTTTTTTGAGTTTAGTGATGAAATTAAATTTTCTTTTTTGCCTCTGAAGAAATTGTCAAAGACCACTACTTCTTGTACATCATTTTTCATTAAATATTCGATTGTGTGTGAGCCAATAAATCCAGCACCACCAATAACTAAAAATCTTTTATTTTTGAGTTTCATTTATTTTTAAAAAATTTATTAATGGTTGATATAACTTTGTCTACTTCCAAATCTGATATATATCCGTGTATAGGAATACTGATAACTTGATTACAAGCATTTTCAGAATTTACTAATGGGTTAGTTAATGTCCTAAATCTTTTGTAAGCCTTCTGTTTATGCAGAGGTATGGGATAATAAATCATTGTCGGGATTTTATTTTCTTCTAAGAATGTTTTTAGTTTATCTCTTTTTTTTGTTTTAATAGTAAATTGCGACCAAATTGGATCCGAATCTTCATCTGCAAATGGTTTAATCACATTGTTTGTAATATTTTCAAGATACAATTTAGCAACTTCTTTTCTTCTTTTCAATTCTTTTGAAAAGGTCTTGAGTTTTTCTAAAAGAATTGTTGCTTGTATGGTGTCAAGTCTACTATTCATTCCTACTGATACATTATCATATTTATTTATTCCCTTACCATGAATTCTCAGTGATTTAAGTTTTGTTGCAATTGACTTTGAGTTTGTGAATAAGCATCCACCATCTCCGTAGCATCCAAGGGGTTTCGATGGAAAAAAACTTGTAGTAGTTATATCAGTAAAATTAGAAATAAATCTTTTTTTATATTTTGCTCCTAACGCCTGCGCAGCATCCGCTATTAACTTTAATTTATTATCTTTACAAAAATCTTGTAATACCTTGTAGTTACTCGGCATCCCAAATAAATCTACATTTATTATTCCTTTTATTTTTATTCCTTTTCTTTTACTTTCTGAATAGACTAACTTTAATTGATTATAATTTATTGAATAATTGTCGGAATTAATATCAACAAAAATCGGATTAATACCTAAAATTAGAGCAGATTCTGCAGTTGATATAAACGTAAAACTTGGAACTATTACATTGTCTCCTCTTTTAAAATTTAATGCTATTAAAGCTAAACTTAAAGCATCAGTTCCATTCGCACAGCTTATTGAAAAATCTATATTTAAATAATTAGATAATTTTTCTTCCAAAGTAGATACTTCAGGCCCCATTATAAATTTATTGCTATTTATTACTTTAGCTATCGATGAATTAATCTTCAAACCCATTTGTTGTTGTTGTATATCAATACCACTAAATGAAATTTTTTTGTTCAACTTAAATTTTTTCATAATAGCAATTCTATTTTTCTTTAAGACGATTATTTTTTATGAAGTATTTAATTTTATCTCGTGGGCAAATTAAACTTTCATCTAGTATTTCTCCAGAATAGCTTACCCAACCTTTTTGATAGGCAGGAACGCCTATCATTAGAGAGTGCGGAATACATTCTTTAGTAATCAACGCTCCTGCGCCGACCATACAAAATTCTCCAATTTTTATTCCACAAAGAATTGTTGCATTTGCACCAAGTGATACACCTTCACACACAACAGTTTTTAAATATTCTTTTTTTCTTGAAATAAAACTTCTTGGTGTTTTAACATTTGTAAAAACAACACTAGGACCACAAAAAACATTTTTTTTAATTTCAACATTTTCATAAACAGAAACATTATTTTGTATTTTTACATTATCACCGATATTTACATTATTACCTATAAAAACATTTTGACCGATAATGCAATTTTTTCCAATCTTTGCACCCTTAGATATATGACAAAAATGCCAAACTTTAGTGTTTTCACCAATTTTAACATCTTCATCGATGAATGAACTCTCATGAACAAAATATAATTTTTTCATTTCATTATTTCCTTGATTAAAGGGTGATAATCATTTTTTGGAAAGGATAACTTTTCTTGTCTCAGCTTAAAAACAGTTCTAATAGAACTTTCTGCCTCGATGATGTTAAATCCTTTATTTTGAAGGATTTTTTTATAAGACAAGGTATGAAGATTTTCAAACCCTTGATTCAGGTCAATCTTTTTTTTATTAATAACTAGCTCTTTATGAGTATTACTATTTTTATTAGCGAGATGTTCAAATTTTAAGGATAGAAACCATCTGACTCGTGCACTCTTATATTCTAAATATCCTGCAGCAAAATCTTTCTCTCTTACATGAACTGTTGTATATTCTAGCTTACCAAAAATCCATTCCAATAAATCAAAAAAATGAATTCCGATATTCATTAAAATACCACCAGATTTTTCCTCATCACCTTTCCAACTAGAGAAGTACCAATTTCCTCTCCCAGTGATATATGTTAAATCTACATCAAATTTTTTTTTTGTATTTTTTACTTGTTTTTTAAGCTTTATAGCATTTGGGTGATGCCTTAACTGTAAAATTGCAAATACATTTTTATTATATTCTTTAATAGTTTTTTTAATTAATTTAAAGTTCCAAGGATTTATAACCACTGGCTTTTCGCAAATGACTTCACAACCGGATCTTAGTGCGAACCTTATATGAGAATCATGCAAATAATT
>CENJ01173994.1_pt1 | contig 10822 bp, 5 predicted proteins | sample 356161 | NCBI WGS metagenome assembly CENJ01 (sample SAMEA2619531, study PRJEB7988) | marine metagenome | biome: marine biome (ENVO:00000447); feature: surface water layer (ENVO:00002042); material: "saline water (ENVO:00002010), including plankton (ENVO:xxxxxxxx)" | depth 5 m
AAGGTTGAGGGAGAAAAACCCGAAATCGAAGGCTCCGAATTAGCTGATCTAGAGTTCATTCGCTACCCGTCAAGGGATGGCAAGATGATTCCTGCTTACCTGACCGTTCCCCGCGGGAATCCCCCCTTCCCTCTGGTGGTACTCCCTCACGGCGGCCCCTTCGTTCATGAAGTCGTTGTTTTTGACGAGTGGGCCCAGCTGCTCGCAAATCAGGGCTATTTAGTGCTGCAGCCACAGTATCGCGGTTCCAGAGGATATGGCCTGGATTTCTACCTGTCTGCTTTTAAACAGAAGGGAGAAGGCGGCTACGCCATGCAGGACGATAAAGATGATGGCGTCAAACACCTGATCAAGAGAAAGCTTGCAGACCCCAATAGGGTAGCTATGTTCGGCTGGTCATATGGCGGGTACGCAGCCCTAGTTGCGGCCTCACGCACCCCTCAGATTTACCGATGTGCTGTCGCTGGCGCCCCGGTTTCCGATACTCGGATGCAGGTTAACTACTATCGATATCGGCTAAGAGGCTCGCAAAAGGAGGAGCAGCTTCAGATGTGGGATACCAGCATCGCGCCAATCAACGAGGTGGATAAGATCAACATTCCAGTGCTCGTCATCCACGGAGACGTTGACCAACGGGTTCCTGTCGACCACGCCAAGAAGTACGTTACCCGTGCGCGAAGCTTCGATAAGCCTGTCCGTTATGTGGAACTCGAAGGCGCCGACCATTTTAGTAGCACCCTCTTCTATCACCACAAACTAAAGCTCTACCAATCTTTAGTGGCTTTCCTGAAGCAGGACTGCGGAATGTAGGGAGCTAACGGTAGCGCCCCTTTTCTCTATCGCTAAAAAAACGACCAGCGGAAGTCTAGACCCCAAGTCAGCGGATCATCTAACCGCGTATGGGCCGCCGCGAGGCCATTTGACGGATCGGCGACAAAACCGCCTGGGTTGGTTGCGTATTCTTCGTCCAGTAGATTTCTGCCCCAAAGCGCCACTTCCAAAGTTTCGCTAAAGTTCTGCCAGGCGATACGCGCACTAAGCTGCTTCTTGTCCTGGTAATACCAGGGCCCCTCGTAAAAAATCACGGAGTTCGCATCAGGGCCGCCTTCTTCCTCAAAGACGTAGTCCATATGCACCAATAGATAACCCGTGGGGACTTCTGGCGTCCAGTCCAGCCGCAGGGTGTAGTCGGTATCTGCCCTGCTAATCTGAGTATCGCCCCCAGCCGGCTCGCCCGCAGCATCGAAGTATGGCTCCAACACGCTTTCGGATTCACGGTAGGTACTGCTGATCTCTAGGCGGAGGTCGTCCGTGATACCGAGCGTGGCGATCAGTTCTATCCCTTCGATCTCTTCTTCACCGCTAACGACCTTCGGCGAAGCGGTTGGGTCGTCAGGACTATCCTTCGTTGATCGGGTTTCCTGCTTATTATCTAGCTCCATATAAAATAGCGCGGCCTCAATACGCAGCCGTTCATCCAAGAAGTCACCCTTTAGGCCCAACTCATAGTTCGTGGTTTCTTCCGGATCAAAGGGATCGACGATCAAAGAACGAAAGGTCTGGCCATCAAAGCCACCCGAGCGATAGCCCGTTGCGACAGAGGCGTAGGCCATAGCCTGATCGGAAAATTGCCAGTCAACGACGAGTCTACCGGTAACCTTGCTCCAGGAATCCGAACGCTCGTAGAGCGCGTAGTCATTGCTGGGATCGTCATCAATGTCGCCCGGATCGTAGTTCAGAATCACTGGCGCGATAGGCCAATCCAGGTCGCTAGGGTTGGTTCGCCAGGTATAGCTCTTGTCATCCTGGCTGTAACGAAGGCCGCCGGCTACCCGCCAGCGGTCGCTGAGGCTGTAGCTCAAATCGGCAAAAATACCCCAGTTCTCAAAGTCGCCGGTATTCTCCATGGATTCCGTAATCAGCACGCCGGCCATGGAGGGCGGTACAAAGGCCACACCCAGCTGATCAGAGATGAACAGGTAGGTCGCCTCATCCTCACCATAGATACCCCAGGCGTGAGCGACTTGGGTTGCGGCACGCTCTTCCTCATCAACGCTCCGCACCGTTAGGTACTGCATATAGGCGTCCGTGGTGAGGTGCACATCAGTAATCTGCAGTAAGTCCTCCTGGCTATAGGTGATGCCCAAAATCAAGTCCATATCCCCCCTTACGTAGCTCAGGCGGGCCTCGTTGTACTAAATATCTGAATCTTCAATATTGTTGGTATCAAAATATCGGCGGGGGTCAGCGGTACCGTCCTCCTCTTCCAGATTTTCTGTTTCCCAATCTCGAAAGCTTGAGATGGCAAATAGGGATAGCTCTTCCGTGAGGTCAGTGTTGAGCTTCAGGGAGTAACCGCTCATCTCCCGAGTCTCGCGCGCGCCCGCAACATCATGCTCAGTTGTCCCGGAAAACGGATTCAACCGTTCTACCTCGGTTTCACCGTAGGCGTAAGGACCCACACCGATAGCCGTGCGCGGGGCTTCATCGCGATCCTCCACATCCAAGCTAAACTGCAGTGAGGTTTTTTCTGATGGCTGGAACAGCACCGAAACTCGGGCAACCGTAACCCCTTCGTCGCCAGGTTCTGGCCCAATACCGACATTTTTCACGATGCCGTCTCGGTCCGAGGTCAGGGCATTCATACGTACCGCCAAGGCGTCGTTTATGGGGACATTCAGCATGCCCTCGTAGCGCTGCAGGCCGTAGTTACCCAGGCGTGCGCGGAAATATCCCTCAAGCTCGTTTGACGGGGCGTTGGGCACCATATTGATAACGCCCGCGGTGGCGTTGCGGCCGAAAAGCGTGCCCTGCGGCCCCATTAAAACTTCTACTCGGCCCAAGTCAGAAAAGGGAATGGTAGTGGCCGCGCGGGGTACATAGGCTCCGTCGTAAAAGGTGGCGGTAGAAGGATCACCACCGCTGCTGATGTTGGGACTACTAACGCCCCGAATGCTAATGCCCGTCTGGGTGGTTGAACCATCGCCGATCTCGACCCCGGGCATAAAATCACTGATCTCTTGAATGCTCAGCGCACCGGTATTAACGATGTCCTCGGCAGTAAAGGCATTTACGGTGACCGGGGTGGACATAGCGCCCTCTTCCCGCTGCTGAGCGGTAACCAGGACTTCTTCGATAACGGCGCTGTAGCCACGACTAGCGCTGTCCTCTTCAGTATCCTGTGCATGAGCGGCCATTAGCGATGCGAACAAAACACCGCCCAAGAAAAATCTCTCCGGATAAGTCATGTCTCTCCCCAAAAACATTCGACCTCCGGACGCTAACGCAAGCGGTTGGGGTTAGACAACGCAAATATTCCATCTTGTTAATCAGTCGATAAAAATGCCGACCAGCCCTGCTCGTCGACCGTCAGAGCGAGTAGAAAAAGCCGTGGGCATCTAGCTGAATCCTAACGCGGGCTCCGTGGAAACCGCCTTCAAAATCCTTCCCCGAGGATGCCTGGCGATGCCCACCTCGTCAGCTGAGGGTCTAATTCCGCGATCGGTTACTCAGCCCATAATCGTCCAGCCGCAGCCGTTGCTCGTCTAAGTAATGGTTAGGTTATCTGGCCGGGGCCGCCGCTGTCCCGACGGCCAGTTTGCTGTCTCGCTTGAGCGGGGCTATTCGGAGTCTACGCACCAAGCCGGTGCAAATTTCGCCCGCTTTGGGTTCATTCTGGGCAAACTGCTGGCTTTTTGTGCCTTTGATCGCCGAATTACCGCCGGTGAGGGTGGGTTCACCGTAACTTAACCTTGGCCCGGCATTTGCAGTACTTTAATTGGAAGAGAGTAGGACATAACGTGAACTCGCGAATGAGAGGGTTATTTTAGCCGTGCCAAAATTTATTCCGAACTGGCTCATCTTCACGGACCTTGACGGTACGCTGATGGATGACAGATATGATGTGAAGGGTGCCTGTGCTGCGCTGGACGAAGTGGCTCGGCTTGGCAACGTCTGTTTTCCGACCACCAGTAAAACCTATGCCGAGATGCTGGCGCTAAACAACCATCGCACCTTTCCTTCCGCCGCTGTGTTTGAAAACGGGGCGGGCATTCTCTGGACCTCTTCGTCAGAACCCGACCTCTTTGGCCGTCCTGCTGAGGAAATTTATGCGCTGCTGGATCAAATTCGGGCAGACTATGGCTACGCCTTCACCAGCTTCAGCGACATGAGCGTTATGGATCTGATGGCGATGACCGGCCTTGATTACGATGGCGCCCAGCGCGCCAAAACCCGAATTGGCAGCGAACCCCTGCTTTGGCGAGACAGTGAGCAAGCTTTCACCGACTTTCGCGAACTGCTCTCCCAAATCGGCCTGCAGGCCGTTCAAGGCGGTGCCTTTGTTAGCATCATGGATACCGGCTGCAGCAAGGGCGCCGCGCTGGAGAAGATAGTGTCCTGCTACCAACACGGTGGTCCCGCGCCAGGGATCATGGCCTGCGGCGACGCCCCAAACGATCTCACAATGCTTACCGCTGCAGATACTGCGGTTATTTTCCCGGATCGCCAGGGCAACTATCTCTCGCTGGACGTTGCCACGCCAGTATTCCACGCGCCGTGTGCAGGCCACGAGGCGTGGCTGACCGCCGTTCATCAGGCGTTGAGTTGTTCCAATCCCGACACCCTCGCTCAAGCCGCAAAATCTTAGGAGCAGCCCATGAGCGACTTTTTTCAGAATGGCATCGTAACTACCTTACACAACCTATCCACGCGTTCCCTGGAGTCCCTGGAAGCTGAGCTGCATCAGATCAGTAAGCAAAAACCTATGGCGCTGGTACTCCCCTGCCTTTACTCAGAGCTTGAGCATCCGGCGCTGCAGAAAATCATTAGCGAGCTCAATGGCGCCACCTACCTAGATCAAGTGGTGATTGGCCTCGACCGTGCGTCCGAGGCGGAATATCGGCATGCACTGCAGTACTTCCAGCAGCTGAAGATTCCGCACACGGTCATTTGGAACGATGGGCCGCGAATGCAGAACCTGCAAAACCGACTCAAGGAACAGGGCCTGGCACCCACAGAGCTGGGTAAGGGCTGCAATGTGTGGTACTGCTTTGGCTTTATTCAATCCTTACCACACATCGAAGCGGTGGCGTTACACGACTGCGACATCATTACCTACGATAGAGCGTTACTGGCGCGGCTGCTTTATCCCGTCGCCAACCCTAGGTTCAGCTACCAGTTCTGCAAGGGTTTCTATGCCCGGGTTGCTGACGGTAAGCTTAACGGTCGGGTCAGTCGACTATTGGTCTCACCACTGGTACGCGCCATGAAGCGTGTTTTCAACAATCATCCTTTTTTGGACTACCTAGATAGTTTTCGCTATCCCTTGGCAGGCGAATTCGCCATGCGGGTAGACGTTGTTAAAACCCTAAGGATTCCGTCTGACTGGGGCCTAGAAATCGGCATCCTGACGGAAATTTATCGCAATCACTCAACCAAGCGAGTCTGCCAAGTTGAAGTTGCAGACAATTACGACCACAAGCACCAGGAGCTGTCTCCGGATGACAACCGCAAAGGTTTGTCACGGATGAGCACGGATATCTCGATTTCGCTGTTCCGAATCATGGCGACCCTGGGGGCTGTTTTCGAGACCGGGACTGTGCGCACGGTGAAGGCCACCTATTTGCGCATCGCCCTGGACCTAATTGAGTCCTACAGCAATGACGCCGCGATCAACGGCCTGAAATTTGATAGCGATGCGGAAGAACGCGCGGTGGAGACCTTTGCGTCTAACGTGCTCAAAGCAGGGAAAACATTCCTCGAAAGCGGCGAAGATTTACCCTACGTACCTTCTTGGAATCGGGTGCTCAGCGTTTACCCCACCGCGCCTAACGACCTTGCGACTCTGATTGCCCAGGATACAAAGGACTTTAGCGGCGATCAGCCAAGGCGAGTGGCTTCAGGCTAGGTCGAGCCAGAGTACCTGATATGCGCCAAGGGTCAGCGTCGCGCCCTGCTCATAGGGTTGTCCTGTCAGCACATCCGTTGCGATACCCGCAGCAAGCGCTAGGGAATCTGGCCAATCCACTAGCTGCCCATGATCGGCAAAGGAAGCCACGACTAGGATTCGCTGACGCGGTGACTCGCGCAGAAAGATCATCACTTCACTGCTACCGAACAAGAAGTGCTGGCTTGCCTCAGGCAGCAGCGCCGTCTGTTTGGCCCGAACGCGCAAGCTATGCACCAGGCCGTTGAAGACCAGAGCGTGGTGAGACCGGGATTCTCCGAGCACCTCAAGCAATTCATCGCGCTGCCACTGGCCGCGGTTAATAGAGCGCATGCGTCCAGTGCTCTCTACTCGCTGCAGGTCATTCTGAGTACCCACCAAGGCGTGAAAGTAGATGCCCGGAACGCCTTGATAGGCCATCAACAATTGATGGGCACCCACATAGGCGTCGATATCGCCCGTTCTCCCACCGAAGGCGGAAAACAAAGAGACGTTAAGCTCATAGGCCTTCTCGCAACCATCGCTGGCCGTGCGCATGGCGGCAAAGCCGCCACGCTCGTGAATTTTCTCGATCAACTGCTGGACCTGGGCCTCAGGCATCAGCCCCTCGAGCGGTCGCAGGCCGATACCGTCATGGGAGGCAATGAAGTTGAAATAGCTACAGCCCTCCGGTGGCGCCTGGAGCTGTTCAGTCCAGGCGACCAGAGCGCGCGCGTCATTAAAGACATAGGCGTACAGCAGCAGCGGAGCGAGACTGAATTGATAGACCATGTGGGCCTCATCGCCCGCGCCAAAGTAACTAATATTTTCTTCATGAGGCACGTTCGTTTCGGTGATCAGGACCAGGGGGATTTGGGCAATGTCGATCAACGTGCGAATGACCCTTACCACCATATGTGTTTCCGGCAGGCTCATACAGCTGGAGCCCGCACGCTTCCAGAGAAAGGCCACGGCATCCAGGCGCAGGTACCGAGCCCCCTGGTCCACGTAAAAGAACAGAATATCCGCGATCAGCAACAGCACTTGAGGATTAGCAAAATTCAAGTCGACCTGGTCTTCGCTAAAGGTGGTCCAAACGTTTTTGATGCCCGCGTAGGTGTGCACTGGCGTCAGCAGGGGGGTATTGCGTGGGCGCACAACCTGACTCAAATCAGGCTCGCCCGCTACCTGGTGAAAGTAGGCATTCCCCGGCGAACGATCGCCAACAAAGTCAGCGAACCAGAGGCTTTCCCTGGAGCAGTGGTTAATCACCAGGTCGACCATAACGTCGAAGCGCTTAGCCAGGTCGGAGATGTGTTCCCAGCGCCCCAAATCCGGGCGAACCTGCCGATAGTCGATCACGGCAAAGCCATCGTCAGACGAGGAGGGGAAGAAGGGCAGAATGTGAATGCCGCTAAAGACATCCTGCAGGTGGGCGTCAGCAAAGTCGGCCAGCACGCGAAGGGGCTGCCGCTCCCCCTCAGGGCTCGGCCCCTCGATCAGGCTATCACCGTAGGTAATGAGCAACGCCTTGGCGGATTGCGTTCCAGAGCCTTGCTGCCAATGACACGCTTGTGCCATGCCAATAAGCCGGTCTCGCAAATGGGCTGCCTGGCCCTCCCCATAAAGCTGTGTCAGGTACTGCAGCAGCTGATATTCAAGTTCTGGTCGGCTGGGCAAGCTTCGAGCGCTGTCTTCGCCAATACCATCCTTCATGACTTGCCTTGGATTATTCAATCGCCTCTCTCTTGGTCATCAGATCATTCTTTTCGCCAAAGACGACGGGGGAAACCTCGCTGGCTGGCATCGTTCCCCCTACTGCGGCAACCGAATGTTCAGCCGGTTTATTTGGCTACGCCTGGCCTTCCATCCTTGGAGACCCATTTTCTATCAATAAGCAGGCTCGCTGCAATAAAGAGCCCGCAAAAGGAGGGCCCGTGCAGCCACTAGATTGGATCGTTATTGGCGTATACCTTGCCGGGTTATTGGCCATGGCCTTGGTGATAGGCCGCCGTCAGGCGTCGTCCACAGACTACTTTCTTGGCGGTCGTCAATTGTCTGCCCCCATGCTTGCCGCATCGACCCTGGCCACCCAATGCTCCACCAACAGCCTGCTTGGGGCACCAGCCTTTGTCGGTTTCGTTGCGGGCGGCGGACTGATCTGGCTGCAGTATGAGCTTGCCGTTCCGTTGGCCATGCTGGCCTTAATGTGGATCATGGTGCCGGCGCGAAGGCAGGGGGTGACCTCAATCTATGAGATTCTAGAGAACCGCGTTGGCCGGCGCAGTCGTCTCGTTGCCGCCGCTGCCTTCCTGTTTTTCAGAGGCGTCGCTACCGCAGTCACTATTTATGCCAGTGCGCTGGTGGTATCGCTGATCCTTGATATCGACTTTCTGCCCGCCGTTATCCTGCTGATGAGCCTAACGCTGGTTTACGACCTGCTCGGCGGCCTGGCCGCTGTGGTGATCAGCGATGTGCTGCAGCTATTTCTGCTGTTGGCTGCGGTGATCCTTTCCGTGCTATTAATCGGGGATCTAATTGCCTGGGACTTTTTTGCTGCGGGCCGCAGCGAGACCCTCATCAACGACTGGGGCCTGTCCGGAGAGGACTATGGCTTTTGGCCCATGCTCATGGGCGGAATCTTTCTCTACGCCGCCTACTATGGCTGCGATCAGAGCCAGGCCCAGCGCATTCTCGCCACCCGGTCTGTGGAGGAAACCCAGAAGGTTCTGCTGCTCAATGGCCTGCTGCGATTCCCCCTTGTGCTGCTCTACTGCTTTCTGGGCCTGGGCCTTGCGGTCCTGGCCAGTCAAGATGCGAGCTTTATGCAGCACCTGCCCACGCTCGCTACCGGCGCGCCGAACCTGAACATGGTTTTCCCTGCCTTTGTCGTGGAGTATTTCGCGCCAGGCGTGGTCGGCCTGATTATGGTTGGGATCATTGCTGCGGCCATGTCATCTATTGATTCGGCCCTCAACAGTCTGGCCGCCGTCACTCTTGAGGACTTTGTTCGACCGCGTCTATCCCCGGAGACAGCACCTGGACGGCTGCTGCTTTATGGCCGACTTTGCACCCTGGGTTGGGCAATGTTCGCCGTGGCGTTTTCGTTTCAGGTGGACAATATCGCCCCAACGGTGCTTGAGGCAGTAAACAAAGTGGGCTCCATGGTTAATGGCCCCCTGCTGGCGCTCATTGGCAGCGCCCTGCTGCTGTCACGGATATCGGAGACCTGGGCACTGCTTGGATTCTGCGCGGGTATCCTCACGAATCTTGTGGTGGCCGCCCTGCTGCCTGATGTCTCCTGGCTTTGGTGGAATGTGATCGGCTTCGTGGTGGCCGCGAGCATAACCCACCTGGGCGCTAGTTTTGGACCCTCTGCCCTGGAGGCGGCTGCCTCGGGGGCAGTGCTCGATACATCGCGCCAGCACAATATTCGCCCATCCCTAATCGTCACTTTGCTGGCCGCCTTCCTGCTGATCCTCACCCTCTGCTTGGCGCTGCATTACGCACAGCAGCCGGGCTGACCCAGGCCAAGATTAAGACCATCCGGCCCCTACCAAGTGTCGACAAAGGGATACTTCTTCTCCCTGCGTTCGGGCGTTGGCGGTAGCCGCTTTAGGCTTTCAGCCACCCAGGAACGGGTTTCTGCGGGATCAATCACATCATCAAGCCCACCACCAGCCGCAGCGTTGACGGCCTTAGCTGATTCATAGGCTCTGTCCACACGTTCCTGAAATTCCTTTGCCCGCTCTTCTGGATCCTCGATGGCCATTAACTCTTTGCGATAGCCCAGCTTGACGGCACCTTCAATGTTCATCCCCGCAAACTCAGCCGTCGGCCAGGCCACCGTGAAGAACCCGACCAGGGCACCAGCACCGCACATCGCTTGGGCACCCAGGCCGTAGGCCTTGCGCACCACCGCGCTGAATAGGGGGGTGGTTAGGTTGGCACCGGCGTTGAACATGCGCACGCAGTGGCGCACGAGGGCCGTTGCTTCAACTTCTGGCCCAACCATCATGCCGGGGCAGTCGATCAGACTTAGAATCGGGATATCGAATGCATCGCACAACTGAATAAATCGCGCGCCCTTATCCGCACCATCGGAATCAATTGCCCCAGCTAGGTGGTGAGGATTGTTAGCAATAACGCCCATGGCCCTACCCTCTATTCGGATAAAGCAGGTGATGATGCCTACCGCGAAATCCTTACGTATCTCCAGTACCGAACCGACATCGGCGATGGTATTGATGATGTCGCGCATATCGTAAAGGCGCAGCCGATTCTCCGGGACGATGTGACGGAGCTTGCGCTGGTCTGGCGCCACCCAGTCGGCCACCCTACCCTGAAAATAACTCAGGTACTGCTTGGCGACCTGCACCGCTTCGGCTTCGTCGCGCACCAAGATATCCACCACCCCGTTGGGCACCTGGAAGGACATGGGACCAACCTCTTCAGGGGTATAGATGCCCAAGCCACCGCCCTCGATCATGGCCGGACCGCCCATGGCGATGGTTGAATCCTGGGTGGCAATAATGACATCACAGCAGGCGAGCAGGGCCGTGTTGCCCGCAAAACAGCGTCCGTGATTGATACCAACGAGGGGCACGGCACCAGAGAGTTTTGAAAAAGTGGCAAAGGTAGGGGTATCGAATGCCACCGCAGGCCCGGTACTGTCATCCCCGGGGCGACCGCCACCGCCCTCGCCAAAAAGTATCACCGGCAAACGCCACTGGAGTGCCAGTTCAAACATGCGATCTTGCTTGTAGTGATTGCGTGCACCCTGGGTGCCGGCAAGTACCGAATAGTCATAATGAACCACCATGGCCCGCGCCGCCTCATCACCGAACAGCTCTGCATTGACCGTACCCGTGCCCGCGACCAGGCCGTCCCCCGGTG
>CENJ01039058.1_pt1 | contig 10818 bp, 11 predicted proteins | sample 356161 | NCBI WGS metagenome assembly CENJ01 (sample SAMEA2619531, study PRJEB7988) | marine metagenome | biome: marine biome (ENVO:00000447); feature: surface water layer (ENVO:00002042); material: "saline water (ENVO:00002010), including plankton (ENVO:xxxxxxxx)" | depth 5 m
CATGATATTAACCCACAAAAAAAAATTCATGCACTAGTAATACCTAAGGGAAAATATACTGACCTTGATGATTTTAGTCAAAAAGCCTCTCCAGAGGAAATGGTCGGTTTATTAAAGGGTATCAATATAGTTGCTAAAAAACTTGGTATATCAGTAGACGGCGGCAAAGGTTATCGTGCTTTAGCTAATACATCTGAACATGGTGGTCAAGAGGTACCTCATTTACATTTTCATCTATTTGGAGGTGAAAAAGTTGGAAAGATGGTGGAGTGAGTATTAAGGTTGAAAGAAATTATTTAGAAATTAACTCTCTTAAAGATCTAAAAACATCAAAATTTTCTCCAGACGATTGTATTGTTGACTTAAGTGATCCAGCAGATTTTCAAATAAATAAGTTTTTTTATAAAAGTATCGGTGAAGAACATCGGTGGACTGACCGACTAGTTTGGACAGATAGGCAGTGGATCGCATATATTTCTGATCAAAAAGTAAAAACATATATCTTAAAAAAAGCTAATGAAGTTGCTGGTTATTTTGAACTAATTTTTCACCAGGAAAAAAAGGAGACAGAAATTGCTTATTTGGGTTTGCTCAAAGAATATCAAAATAAAAATTTAGGCTCATTTCTTTTAACATCAGCTATTAAAAACTCTTTTTCAGATACCACTAAGAGAGTATGGGTGCATACATGCTCCCTAGATCACGAACATGCTTTAAATAATTATATTTCAAGAGGCATGAGAGTTTATAAAACTGAGTCAATTTTAATTTAATTTTGTTTAGGTAGAATAAATAAACTATTATTTAATTCTTGGTTTTTTTTTACAGAGGCCAGAAAGGTGATGCTAAGATTTTGATAGATATCTTTAGTCTGCCATCCTATCAGATTAAGAGTTTTATAATCAAAGAATATATTTACTTGAAAATCAGCTTCAGAAAATTGAAAATTTACAAATTTATTATCTAAAATTCTCTCGTTCAAACTGTTGATTTTATTCATTAAAAAATTTTTATTTAGTATTAAATTTAGGGGTGTTCTTTCAAGTGGATAAAGATAATAACTATTTGTAGTTTTTATTACTATTGATTTTCCATTAGAAACTAAAATTTTATTGTTTTTTAAATTATATCTACAAAAAATTTTTTTAGGATATGACAATGCACAATAGCCATTTTCAGTTTTGCCATTAATATTTTGCTCAAAATTAAATGTTAAATTTTCTGTAGTTTTTAAGTTTTGCACTATCTTTTCTTTGATAGATGCTGAGGCCTCAAAAATTGAAAAAAATAAATATAAGATGATTAATTTATTCTTCATTAAAGAACATCACGTTTTCCGACATGATTGGCTTTACTTACAATGCCTTCTTCCTCCATCATATCGATTATTCTTGCAGCACGATTATATCCAATCTGGAGTTTTCTTTGTAAAAAAGACGTTGATGCTTTCCTCTCAGACTTTATTAACTCAACAGCACTCTGATAAAGCTCATCTTTGTCACTTAAATTCTTAGAGCCATCATTCATCTCCTTTTCATCTGCAAAATTAAGAATTTCGTCAACATAATCAGGCTCTGCTTGCATTCTTAAATAGTTATTAATATTTTCAATTTCATTATCAGATACGAATGGAGCGTGTATTCTGACAATTCTATTGGCAGATGACATGTATAACATATCCCCTTTGCCTAATAATTGTTCAGCCCCCTGCTCGCCTAAGATAGTCCTACTATCTATTTTTGATGTAACCTGAAAAGATATTCTTGTAGGAAAATTTGCCTTAATAGTACCAGTTATAACATCCACACTAGGTCTTTGAGTAGCCATGATAATGTGTATTCCAGCAGCTCTTGCCATTTGTGATAATTTTTGTATGTAATTTTCAATCTCTTTTCCTGCTATTAGCATTAAATCTGACATCTCATCAACCACTACAACGATATAAGGCATTGGGAGACTGTGTTTTGAATTATAACTGTCAATATTTCTAACACCTTCTTTTGTCATCAATCTGTATCTACTCTCCATTTCTTTAACGACCCAACCTAAAACTGAAGCAGCTTTTTTAGCTTCAGTGATTACGGGACATAGTAAATGTGGTACCCCTTCATAAGTTGAGAGTTCAAGCATTTTAGGATCTATCAAAATAAACTTGCATCTTTTAGGTGTATGTCGATAAAGAAGAGACAATATAATCGTGTTAATACAAACAGATTTTCCTGAACCTGTAGTTCCAGCAATTAGTAAGTGAGGCATTGAAGACAAATCCCCCACTATTGGATTACCAGATATACTCTTACCCAAGGCAATGGGTAGTTTGATTTCTTTTTTTTTAAAGTCTGCATCAGTCAAAATTTCACTGAGGTAAACACTTTCTCTTGTTTTATTAGGCAGTTCAATTCCAACAGTATTATTTCCTGGGATAGTTGAAATTCTTGCTGATTCAGAACTTGTGTTCCTTGCGATATCATCTGAAAGATTAATTATTTTTGATACTTTTACACCAGCGGCAGGTTCAAATTCATTAAGAGTAACTACAGGTCCATGACTTATTTTTTTTATTTTTCCGTTAACACCAAAGTCTAATAAAATTTTTTCTAAGAAATCAGAGTTACTTGATTGATTTTTTTCAGAAGTATCCCTCTCCTTTTTTAAAGGAATCCTAAGCAAATCAACACTCGGTAAATTAAATTTCAATTTTTCGGTTTCTTTAACTTCATTGGCCTTAATAAAAGGCAAGTCTTCTTGAATTAAATTTTTAATTTCGTCTTGTGGAATATATTCACTTATAACTTCACTTTTATCTGTATAATTTTTTTCTTTTTTATTTAAGGATAATGTCATCCTCTTTAAAAAATTATAAAATTTTTTAGCATTAAAATTTATACTGAGTAAAAAAAAAACAGAAATTAATACTATTATTAAATAATAGGATATACTTTCATTTATAACTATTAAATTATTGAATATATTTTCATTCAAATAAGTTCCAACAAATCCTCCATTCCCATTAATGAAAAGTGCAAATGCAGTATTGTAGAAATAACTAAAGAATAATGAGCCAAAAATTAAATATAGAATTGAATAAAATAAATTTTCAATTACCAAAAAAAAATCTTTACTTATAGTCATTTTTATACCTGTAAAAATAAGTGTGAATGAAAAAAGAAAAGAAATTAAGCCTAGAGATTGAAAAAAAAGATCTGAAATGTAACTGCCTCTAAAACCAAGTAAATTTTTTATCTCTATATTTTCAGGAAATATAAAGTTTGGATCATCCGGAGAATAAGATATTAGCGAAATAAATAAAATTAAACCAGCTAAAGAAATTAAAACACCAAATATTTCTGATAACCTTTTTGCAACAAAATCTAGAGTTAAATTAATGATCTTTTTCATATTCATATCTAATGATTCAAATTTATCACTTTGTATCATCTAATTTTTCTTGTTAAAATTAAATTTATTATGAAAGTTTGTATAATTGGAAATAACTTAACAAGCCTAACTTTAGCAAAAGCTTTAGTTAATAAGGAGATATTTGTTGATATCTTTTACAAACATAAAAATATTAATCTAGACAAGACACGTACAATAGGACTTTCAAAGTCTAATATAAATTTTTTTAATAAAAGTATATCAAATATAAATAAAATTTTGTGGCCCGTAAAAAAGATAAAGATTTTTTCAGAAAACTCTGGAAATAAAGAAATAATCAAATTTGATGATTTACATAATAATCTTTTTTCCATAATGAGTAATTATAAAGTGTATACTCAATTAAATTCTGAACTTTACAAAAATAAATATTATAATTCAAAAAAAAATATTCCTTTAAAAGATTTAATTAAGATTGATTATGATTTAATTATAAATTGTGATCATACCCACGAAATTACAAAAAAATTTTTTTTTAAAAAATTTGAAAAAAAATATAATAGTTTTGCTTTTACTACAATCATAGATCATAAAAAATTAGATGTGAATAATACTGCAGTGCAAATTTTTACAAACAAAGGTCCAATAGCATTCTTACCTATATCAAATAGTAAAACATCGGTAGTCTTATCTATGAGATCAAAAACAAATGAAAATAATTTTTGTATTAAGGAATTAATTACTAGGTTTAATTCTGTTTATAAAATAAAAAAGATAAATAAAATTTCTAAGTTCCAATTAAAATCATTAAACATAAGAAAATATTACAATTCTAATATATTAGCCTTCGGAGATTTATTACATAAAATTCATCCTTTAGCTGGACAAGGTTTTAACATGTCAGTAAGAGATATAAGTAAACTGTTAACCATAATTGATGAAAAAATTAGTCTTGGTTTGCCATTAGATAAAACTATATGCGTTGAGTTTCAAAACGAAGCAAAAAGTAGAAATTTTGTTTTTTCAGAAGGAATTGATTTTATTTATGAGTATTTTAATTCTGAAAATATGATTAGAAATAACATAATAGACACTTCTATAAAGTATATCGGAAGAAATAAATTTTTAAATGAATATTTTAAAAAGATTGCTGACGTAGGATTAAAAACTTAAATTATTGAAGAGTTGTATTTTCAAATTGATCGTGTGTATAGGTATTTAAAATTTGAGCAATTTTTGTTTTTCTAATATTTAAGTTTTGAGCCTCAAGTAAAACTTGTTTTTCTTCTAAACTAAATGGCGAAGCCATTGCCAGCGCGTTAATAGTTTCATCTAAACTTTGCTTTTTTAAAGCTGTCCAATTAATTATAAAACCTCTCTTCTCAAATAATTTCTTAAAATCTTTAAAAATAAGCTCTAAATCTGAAAACTTTATGTCTTCTTTTTTTTCTTCTAAATCATGCATATAGTTATCAAAACTTATTTCAAATTCTCTATACTTTTTTTTCGAGTTAATTTCTTTTTTAATTTCAAATCTAATTACACCTTTTAAGTCAATCAAATACCTCTTATCGTCAGTCTCTTTGAAGCTAGTTATTTTGCCAAGACATCCAACTTTGTGTAGAACAGGAAATTTTAAATTATCAATATTTTCTATAGTTTTTGGTTGAACCATTCCAATAAATTTGTCGGATTTCATACTGTCATTAATCATTTCTACATACCTTGGCTCAAAAATGTTTAAAGGCACAGTTGTTTTAGGGAAAATGATAAAACTACTTAATGGAAAAACTGGTATTATTTTAGGAAGATTCATAATTTTTATAAAATATATAATATAATTATAAAAAAATTTTAAAAATTAACAAATGATTATTTGGCTCTCATCCTACCCAAAAAATGGAAATACATGGATAAGATCTTTAATAAGTGCGTATTATTATTCAAATGATGGTCTTTTTTTAGGAGATCAAAGTTTAAGAAATATTGAACAGTTCCCAACAAAAAAAAATCTAGAGGGCTTTAATTTTGATCCAAACCAGCCTGGAGATAGCGCCAGATTTTGGATACCAGCTCAAGAAAAAATAAACATGGATAAAAAAGTAAGATTTTTTAAAACGCATAACGCTCTGGTAAAACTAGGTCAAAATGATTTTACAAATGTAAAAAATTCACTCGGTGGAATTTATATTGTTCGTGATCCTCGAAATGTTATAGACTCTATGGCAAGACATTTTCAAATTAAGCATAGTGAAGCATTAATTGCAATGCAAGATGAAAAAAATTTTACTTACGATTTTAAAAAAAAAAACGATTATAGTGATTATCAATTTATTAGTTCTTGGGAAAAAAATTACCAATCTTGGAAATATAATAAATTAATTCCAGTTAAATTTATAAAATATGAAGATTTATTGAAAGAAACGTTTTTTGTGTTTAAGGAAATAATAGATTTTATAGACAAATTAATTAACAATAAAAATGGATTTAACAGAGAAAAAGCAAAAAGAGCAGTAAAAAGTACATCATTTGAAAATTTAAAAAAAATAGAAGAAAGCAAAGGATTTAGTGAGTCAATAAATGCACGTAAAGACAATAAAAAAATTCCTTTTTTCCATTTAGGACCTAAGAATGAGTGGCGAAAAAATTTTGATGAGGCTTATATCAAAAAAATAAATCATATTTTTGAAAAAAATTTAAGTGAATTGAATTATTTATAATTTAAATTTCTTGAAAAATAATTTACAATCTTTATATTAACCAAGTTTTGCGGGCATAGCTCAGTGGTAGAGCGTCTCGTTGCCAACGAGAAGGTCGAGGGTTCGACCCCCTTTGCCCGCTCCATTTTGTTATGAGTGATTTATTAAAAAAAAAGTGTGTACCCTGTGAAGGCGGTGTAAAAGCTTTCGATATGTCTGAAATTCACAAATATCAGAAAAAAGTTGATGGATGGGAAATTATCCAAAATGATAAAAAAGTTTACCTTTTAGAAAAAAAATTTGAATTTAAAAATTTCTTAGAAAGTCAAAAATTTGTTAATGAAGTTGGAAAAGTTTCAGAGGAAGAAGGTCATCATCCTGATATAATTTTTGGCTGGGGATATGCTAAGATTAACATTAGTACACATGCTATTGAGGGTTTATCTGAAAATGATTTCATCTTGGCGGCTAAAATTGATCAGATAATTAATGTCTAAAATGTCTAGTTTTTGAAAAAACTAAAATAGTATTTGTGTCGTTTGCAAATTTTATAATTTCTTTGTCTCTTATTGAGCCAGCGGGTTGAATTATTGCAGTAGTTCCTGATTGAACCAACTTTTCTATCCCATCTACAAATGGAAAAAAAGCATCAGATGCTGCCACAATCTCGTGTTTAAGTTTTGAAAATTTGTTCATTTTATTAATTGCAATTTTACAACTATCCAGTCTACTAGGTTGCCCTGAGCCAATACCAATTGTCGACTTATTACTTACTAAAACGATTGCATTAGATTTCACGTAGCGACACACGTTAAAAGCAAACATCAAATTATCAAGTTGTGATTTAGTTGGTTTTCTCTTCGAAACAACTTTAAAGTTCTTTTTAGAAAAATTTTCCTTATCCTCTGATTGTATGAGTGTATAATCACCTATAGAATTAAATTTCCAAAGATGATTAAAAGTTAATTTTGATGAGTCTATAAGTCTTAGATTTTTTTTCAATTTTAAAATTTTTAGAGCATTTTTATCAAATCCATTTGCAATAATGACTTCAAGAAAAACTTTATTAAGAATTAAAGCTATTTTAGGTGTAATTTTATAATTACATGAAACAACTCCACCAAAAGCACTTGTAGGGTCTGATGCTAGTGCAAATTTATAACTATCAATATTATTTTTAAGTGTTGAGACGCCACAAGGATTTCCATGTTTCACAATAACTGTACCAGTATTTTTTGGAAGTGATCTTGTAATTGCTAGCGCTGAAAAAATATCACTATAATTATTATAGCTTAAGGTTTTTCCATGAATTTGATTTATTAGATTTTTTTTATTTTGAGAATAAAATGCTCCTATCTGATGAGGATTTTCTCCATATCTGAGTTCCTGTATCAAATTTGTGTACAAGATTTTCCTTTTAGGAAAATTAATATTGCTATAGTTGTTTAAATAATTTGATATCACAGCTTCATAGTAAGCAGATTCACCAAATGCAATTCTGGACATTTTTTCTCTAAATTTTAAAGTGGTGTAACCTTTGTTCTTTTTTAATTCACTAATGAGCTCTGAATATTGATCAAAAGACGTTATCACAGTAACATCATTGTAATTTTTTGCTGCTGCCCTAACCATAGTTGGACCACCAATATCAATATTGTCCAATATTTTAGAGTGACTATTTGTTTGTTTAACAGTTTTTTCAAAAGGATAAAAATTTACAATCACTAAGTCGATATTTTCAAAGTTATTTTTTTTCATGTCTTTTAGGTGCGATTTTTTGTTTCTTTTGTTTAAAATTCCACTATGTATTTTAGGATGTAAGGTCTTCACTCTTCCCTCGAGAATTTCGTTAAAACCGGTAAAGTCTGAAACCTCCAAACATTTGAATTTTAGTTTTCTAATTTCTTTAAAAGTTCCACCAGAGCTAATCATTTTTATATTATTTTTCTTTAATTCTTTTAGTAAAGGTTTTAAGTAAGATTTGTCAGAGAGGGATATCAATGCGGTTTTAACTCTTTTCATTATATTTTTTTTATTTCCCATTTAATATTTTCTTCACTCTTATTTGAGATTCCAGATACAAAAATGTTTTTGTTTTCAACATACAAATGTTTATTGCCAAAATATAAACCATTATCAATATTTATATCATAATTATCACATGTAAACTTCCATCCCTCTTCATCTAATTCGATTAAAATTGATTTTTTATCTTGAGTTTTCATTAACTTAATATTTGGCTCTAAATGAAATCTAATTTCAAATTTATAATTGTTTTTAGTTTTTCTTTTTATAATTTTATCATTTCCTACAAATATCATCTTTTCAGGATAAAATTCGATATTTCTCTCATGTATTGACTTATAATCTTTTAAATATCCGTCATGTGCTGCGGTAATTCTCCAATAATCTTTTTCAAATATGATTTTTTTTTGCGTTACTCTTAGTCCAGTTTTAAGAACCCATCTGTCTCTTTCTTTTAAGAATTTACATGATGAGTTATCATCAATTATTAAAGTGCTGTGAGTTGCAGAAGATTTTGATAATTTATTGAGTTTTTGATCTTTTTTTTTGTAGTATCCACAATTACCAATCAATTTTTTACCATTTGAGATAATTTCAAAGGATAAAGCCCCTGATTGATAATCCTTTGAATATTTAACATCTGGAGAGGAGCCCGTATCCATTGCAATACAAATTTTTTTATTTTGTAAAATTGTGTAACCGCCAAAGTCTTTATTATCACTTTTAAATTTATAACCTAGTCTTTTAAGGTAATTATCAAAAGTTTTATTATTAGTAATATTATTTCCATTAAATAAAAAATTCACTTGTGTGTTTTGCCAAAAATAAGCATACGCTTTTCCAAAATAATATATTGTTTCTTCTACAAGTTCTGGTGTCTCAACTTGAGATTCTCTAAACCACTCTTTAATCAGAATTAAATACTTTAAATAAAAAATCTGTTGTTTTATATTTCTTGATTTTATGAAACCTTCATTATCTAATAAATTTCTTATTATTTTTTTTAAAAGATTTAATCCAAATGATAGATATCTTTTATCGATTTTATAACATAATCCTACTAAGATAATTGCTGAGCAACCAACAATTTTGTCATCCAAATTTTTTGATTTTTTAATTTCAATTATTAAGTGATTAGTTTGTTTTTGGATCATGTAATCAAATATTGATCTGTATTCACTATTACTTTTATTATATGAAAGGTGATGGTTAGATAACCATGAAATTATTCTTTTGGCAGTAGTATCAAATTCCCAACTTTCTTTTCGATAACGATTATTTCTAGTAACCCAATCTAATATTACTTTTTGTGTCATTTTCTTTGAGGATTTAAGATCAAGACTAAAAAACCAAAAAAAATTATTTAATTTTTTGAATTCTTTAGATTCTTTTTTATTTACCCAAATTTTATTAAAATTTAAATCATCAATTTTATATTTTTTGTTTTGATAATTTATTAAAGACGATAGCAAATAGGGGCTAGGTTTATAATTAAATTCAACCTCTAAAGTTCTGGAAATTTTTTTCTCATATAAAGTAGAATTTTTGTAAAAATTTTCAAATTTCTCTTTTATGTAACTGATTGAAATATAAAAAGTTTTAAAAAATTCATTCAGTAACATTCTACACTTCTTTAAGTGTTTCTATATTTTTTTTTATATTTCCATTATTTTCTTTAAATATAGTTGTTCCTGAGACAAGAATATTTGCGCCTGCATTTATTACTTCTTTAGAATTGTCAAAATTTATTCCCCCGTCTACTTCAATGTCATAATTATAATTTTTTTCTTCTTTAATTTTTTTTAATAATTTGATTTTTTCTATGACTTTATGAATAAATTTTTGACCACCAAAACCTGGAAAAACACTCATAACTAATATCAAATCAACATTTTCTAAATCTTCTTCGATTGTACTAATTTCAGTATCTGGGTTTAGTGAAACTCCCACTTTTTTTTTAAAAATCTTGATTTGTTCAATTGACTCTTTTAAGTTTTTAGTAGCTTCTGGATGTATTGTAATTATATCTGCACCAGCTTCTGCAAAATCTTTGATATATTTATGCACAGGTGAAATCATTAAATGCACATCAAAGACCAATTTTGTGTGTTTTCTAAGAGCTTTTATAACTGGTGGACCAATAGTTAAATTAGGAACAAAGTGACCATCCATGACATCAACGTGTATCATGTCTGCTCCTGCATCTTCTAATCTCTTAATTTCATTCCCCAATTGACTGAAGTCAGCAGATAGGATTGATGGTGAAATTTGTATTTTTTTCATTGGTGACTAAACATACTAGTACCAAATTTTAAAATTTAATTAATTAAAAAATTGATAAATTTGTCTTGAAATTTCACTTTCTAAAGGAAATGATAACATACCCATCACAGAGTATCCCAAAATCCAAGGCATAAGGTAAAATCTTATCATAAAGAAAAACCAAGCAACGTATAAGGGCACGATTGGTTGAATTATAAAAGATGGAGTTATAGGTTTAAATAAATTAACAAGAGGGTTAGTAAATTTAACAAATACCTTCATAAAAAAAAATTGAGAGTCCTCTCTTTGAAAAATATTCATTGCCACTCTACCAATCAGAGTCCACATTATCACTCCTAGAATATAATCAATTATATATACTAAAGGGTGAAAGTTAGCAGACATTTAAGATTTATATTTGAAAAAAGTAGAAATTAAAAGGGGCGAAATTAAT
>CENJ01168422.1_pt1 | contig 10816 bp, 9 predicted proteins | sample 356161 | NCBI WGS metagenome assembly CENJ01 (sample SAMEA2619531, study PRJEB7988) | marine metagenome | biome: marine biome (ENVO:00000447); feature: surface water layer (ENVO:00002042); material: "saline water (ENVO:00002010), including plankton (ENVO:xxxxxxxx)" | depth 5 m
TAGTTTTAGGCATGAGTGCTGATTCAGTAAAGGCTCAAAAGAACTTTTGTTCAAAACAAGAGTTTCCATTCCAATTACTTTCTGATCCTGAAAAAGAAACGATTAGAGCTTATGAAGCTATTGGCTTAAAGAAAATGTATGGTAGAGAATATGAGGGTATTTTGAGAGTAGCATATTTGATAGATGAAAGTGGTAAAATTGAAAGAGCATACGAGAAGGTTAGCCCAAAAACTCATGCTGATGAAGTCTTAAAGGATTTAACATAAAATCTATTCTTCTTTAATAATAAAATAATCATTTTTAAAAACCATTTTATCTTTTTCGAAGTACCCATTCATTAAAGAATGACCTTTGAGCCATAATTCATCTTCAATGATTTTATAGTCAGTTAAATGAATAGGACTATTATTTAAGGCGAAGACAGCGCTGTTTTCTTTGCATAGCGCTAATTCATTTATTTCATAATTATCAATGTTTACCCAATCTTCTCTTAATTTAAAACCATCCTTAACATCAATATTATCATAGGTTAAAAGAATTGATGGGCTTTTTGAAGTAAATGTAGCCATTGCATAAATGGGTAGAATAGCGCAAAGGACAACCCAGAAACTGGTTTTAGGTTTTATATCGCAAAAAAAACTCTGTTGCTGTTTGAGGCTTAATAATTTTTGCAAACCGTTCGCATTGACCAATAAACCATAATGTGATAGGAAAACTGTTTTATCATTTGACACCAATACAACTGCATCCTCATTTAGAAGTGGTTTATATTTTGGTATAAAATGTGAAGATTGAGATTCTGTTATTTTTATTAAATTGCCTGAATAGTCTAAACACTTTACATTTAATTTCTTTTTAGGATAGTGATTTTCTTTTTCTAAAAATACAGCAATAGCTCCTATGTGCCATAAACCATATAAAAGTAAAATAGAGTTCAAGAAAGAATTGTCATCTATGACAACTTTATCTTTTGGGACTACGCCTTGGTCATTCAGCCAGTTTGATATTCTTTGAATACTATTGAAAAAATCAATATTTGTTAAACCGTAATCTTTGAAAACTTTTTCATTTTTATATTTAATTATTTGGCCTTCAATAATAGCTTGTGTACTTGGGTAGGGTACCATGTATTCTATTGGTTCAATATTGCCAATAGTTTGTGCTTTGTATATTGGGTTATTAGGTTGCATAGTCAATGTATATGAAATTTTAAAATAATTTGGTAATTATAATTTTTAAGATACTAATAACATACTAGAATTCTTTAGACTTAAAGTCAGGCACCTTTAAATTATAATGGTCTAATATTAATGAAGTTATTTAATAGCAAAACTATTTTTCTTTTTTTCTTATGTTTTCATTATTTATCTAATGTTTTTTCTTGCGCTGCTATTCAAGCTCCATCTGGAGGTCCAAAAGATGAGACAGCGCCATTTTTGTTGTATTCTACTCCAGCAACAGGAGCTATAAACTTTGATCAAAGTATAGTACAATTGTTTTTTTCTGAATACATTTTAGAAAGATCAATTTCTGATGCTATATCTCTTTTACCAAAAACTAATGACCCTATACAGGTAAAGTATAAGGGTAAAGAATTAGTTGTAAAACTCCCAGACAGTTTATTAATTGATCAGACTTATATATTATCCATAAATAGAAATTTAAAAGATGAAAATGGAGTTTCGCTTTCTGAAGGAATTCAGCTTGCATTTTCAACAGGGAATATAATTGATAAGTCTAAAATCAATGGTAAGTTGTTTTCTGAAGAGGAAGCATCTGCTTTGTTATGGAAAATAAGAGACTCAGTGGATGCGAAAGAGTTTTTTCTTCGCCAGCCTGATTATACTATAGATGCTAATGAAGATGGGCATTTTTCATTTAATTATTTATCAAATGGTAGTTATAAACTTCTTGGAATAAATAGGTCCAAATTAAATGAACTATTAGATTTAAACTATTCAATTTATGGAACCTCGTCTACGGATGTTATTAAAATAGACTCAGCGAGTACATTCAAGAAAGATGTAAACATCTTAATCCCTAAAACTTCCAAATATATAAGGGTCGTTAATGGGAAATGGATCGATAGTAGGAGAGGGGAAATAAATTTTGACGCGCCAATAAATGGAAAAATTGATTACATCAAAGTTGAAATTACCAGTGGAGGAAACAAAATTCTTCCTAACCTATTTGTTGATAACAATGAAAACAATACTTTACACTTTTTTATTAAGGATTCGCTTAAGTCAGGTTTAAACACAATAATTAATGTGGTCCCTAGTGATAATGCTGAACATTCAATAATTGATTCTGCTTTGATTTCTGCAAAGACAAAATCAAATATTGATACTTCATACCTAAGTATTAAAGATGCTGAGAAAATGAATAATTTAGAAATTGAAGAGGACCAAATAAGACCTTTTGATTTTTCATTTTCTAAAGTGCTGTACAATGTTATTTTGGATAGCGCTTTAACATTAAAAAAAGATTCTGTTATTATTGATTTTATTCTAGAAAAATTAAGCCCTATGCATTATCGAGTCATTCCAAAGATAAATTGGATCCCAAATACTGGTTATAATCTGTTTGTTATAAGAGATAAGTTGAAAATGGCAAATACTCGTGGCATTAAAGATTCACTTTTGATTTTAAACATAAAAACTTCACCATTTAGAAAGTTTGGCAGTCTCAGGGGTAATTTAATTGAAAAGTATAATGAGCCTTTGGTTGCGAGGTTATCCTCACTAGAAAAAGAACAATATTTCCTAGATGTATTTGTAAATTCTAATTCGTCTTTTAAAATTAATAAAATACCAGAAGGGATTTATTCTCTGATGTTTTACAATGATAGAGATGAAAATGATTATTATTCTTATGGCAGTCTTAGTCCTTATCAATCTTCAGAATGGTTTGAAATCATTCCTGACACGATATCGATAAGGAGTAATTGGGATATGGAAATAACAAATATTAAACTCAATAGTTTTTAGATGCATTGTGTAATCTTAGCTGGTGGTAGTGGGACTCGATTTTGGCCATTGAGTAGAAAAGATAATCCCAAGCAATTGTTAAAAATAGTTGGCGATAAGACCATGCTTCAAATAACCATTGATCGATTAAGAAAGTTAAAATCGACATCAGAAATATATATTATTACTAAAAAAGAACTTTATGATGTCATACTAAAAACAATTAAGCATATAAAAAGTGAAAATATAATTGTAGAGCCCAGTCCGAAAAATACCGCGCCAGCTATTGCTTTGGTTGCGCAAAAGATTTACATGAAAAATAAAAATTCTATTATGGGCGTTTTCCCAGCAGATCATCTAATTGTAGGTCACAAACATTTTGAAAAATCATTAAATGATGCTTTTAGTTTAGTTAAAAAAGAAGAAAACCTAGTTACAATAGGTATAAGGCCAAGTTATCCAAGTACTGCTTTTGGATACATACAGTACGAGCCAGGGACGAAAAATAAAAATGGTTACCATGTGAAAACTTTTGCTGAAAAACCTCATATAACATTAGCAAAAAGGTTTATTAAAAGCGGAGATTTTTTGTGGAACGCGGGTATTTTTGTTTGGAGAGCAAATACCCTTTTATACTCCTTAAAAAAATATATGCCTGAATTACATGAGTCAATGAAAGAAATAGAGAAAAGAATTGAAAATTCAGATTCTTTTGATGATATCTGGGAAACTATTTTGCCAGAGAGTATTGATTATGGCTTAATGGAAAAAGCAGATAATATATTTGTCATTCCTGCTCAATTTGAATGGAACGACCTTGGCTCATGGGATGCTTTATTTGAGATATTTTCTAAAAAAGAAGATGACAACGTAATTAGAGGATTTGGGACAGTTTTGGATGGGGAGAATAATTTTATTCAGTCTAATGAAAAGTTTACAGCTGTCATTGGTTTAGATAATATTGTTATCGTGAACACAAACGATGCTACGCTAGTTGTACCAAGAGATAAAGTTGAAAAAGTTAAAGACCTGGTAAGTTGGATTGATAAAAAGAATCTTAAGGATTTGCTATAATTGAAAAATAAAGAACTATTAGAAGAATTCCATTCTCTAGCTGAAAAATTAGATGTGAAAATCATGAAAGGGAAAGGTGACTTTTCTGGGGGTAGTTGTATTGTTAATGAAGAAAAAGTCATTGTAATTAACAATATGAAACCGATAGAACAGCGGTTAAATATTATTGCAAGTTGTTTTAAAGATTACGACCTAGAGAGTCTTTACATTGTTCCTGCTCTACGTAAATACATTAACGACGCAACTAGGTTAGAACTTTAATTAGTACTATTACATATATTTAGTTAAACTTTTTAGATATTTATTGATAATGAATTATATAAAATTAAAAAGGCATTGTTTTGGATAATATATGGGCGCCATGGCGTATGGAATATGTGCGAGCCCCAAAAAAGGACTCGAGCAATACATTTTCTAAAAAGTTAGAAAGTGGTAACGATGAGGAGAATATGATTCTTTTTCGAGGAAAGTATTCTTTTGTTTGCATGAATCTTTATCCATATAACAATGGGCATTTATTAGTTGTTCCTAATGAAATTGTTGACAAACCCGAAGAATTAGGCGAGGAAGTTTTGCTTGAAATAATGAAGGTATCTTCTCAATCTATGAAGATTATAAGGGAAAAATTAAATGCCGAGGGATTTAATTTTGGTGCTAATATAGGTGCTTCAGCAGGTGCTGGTATTGCTGAGCATTTACATTATCATATCATCCCAAGGTGGAGAGGGGATACTAATTTTATGCCAGTAGTTGGTAATACGAAGGTCCATGTTCAGGGCTTGGCTGACACATATTCTGATTTAAAATTTTCCTTTAATAATTTGGAACTTTCGTCATGAACTTTTATCAAACTTGGTTGCCATTTTTTTATTTGTACGGTGTAGGGGGTATTGCATTTTTACTTGGTACTTTTTTGATTTATAAGACCGGCGCTCTAAGAGTATCGTATGAAATCCATAAAAAGTGGATATGGATATTATTTTATGGATATTTCTTTTATGCTTTCATTCATGCTCTTTTTATTTATCTGGCAATTGGGAGTAGTTAATGGAGAATATTTTAGGAACAAATCTTGATAGAATAGTTATACTTGCCTACTTCGCAGTGGTGATGGGATTTGGTGCTTATTTTGGTAAGTATAGTAAAACAACATCAGATTATTTCTTTGGCGGAAGAAGGTTTGCTTGGTGGTTAATCACAATTTCAATTGTGGCCACTGGTATTGGTTCGCATAGTTTCGTTAAATATTCAACTAAAGCATATCAGTATGGCTTTTCTTCTACAATGACATATATGAACGATTGGTTTTTTATGCCCTTGTTTCTATTTGGCTGGCTTCCGATAATATATTACATGAAACTAGGTTCAATTCCAGAATATTTTGAGAAAAGATTCAGTAGAGAAGCAAGGTATATTGCTACATTTATGATCTTAATGTATATGATAGGATACATCGCAATTCAGTTTCTTACTTTAGCTACTGCCTTATATAAAATATATGGGATACCTCTTATGTTAACAGTGGTACTGATTGCTATTGCAACTACTATATATATGCATTTTGGGGGTCAAACATCAGTCATTTTTACTGATTTAATACAAGGCTTTATATTGATTTTTGCTGGGTTACTTTTATTTACCCTTGGATTGAATTTTTTAGTTGAGAATACTCCATATGCATCAGGTCTCAAAGCCTTGTGGGATAATCTAACACCTGCTGAAAAGCTACCTTTAGCTAATTTTAATTCGCCTCCAGATTTTAATTTTGTTGGAATATTTTGGCAAGATGGTATTGCTGGTTCAATTGGCTTTTTGTTTTTAAATCAGGGACTTATAATGAGATTTATGGCTGCTAGAAGTGTTAATGAAGGTAGAAAGGCAGCTGCTTTTAATGTATTGGTAATATTACCAATATCAGCGATTGTGGTTTCTAATGCAGGATGGATAGGCAAGGCAATATCAAACTCTGTCCCTGGGGCTCTTCCCATTGACCTTGCACCAAATGATGTATTTGTATCTGTTGCAAATTTGATAACCTCGCCTGGGGTTTTTGGTTTTATAATTGCTGCACTGTGCGCTGCTTTAATGTCTACTTCTGATACGTTGGTAAATGCTTCATCATCAGTAATTATTAATGATATTTATCGACCTTTAACTAAAAATAAATCTTCAGATGAAGAACAGTTAAGATTAGCAAGGCTTGCATCAGTTGTTGTAAAAGTGATTGCGGTATGTTTAGTCCCCTTTTTTAATTCATTTGAATCTATATATGAAGCGCATGGTTGGTTTCATTCAACTTTCACACCACCTTTGGTTGTAGGCGTATTTTTAGGTATTTTTTGGAAAAGATTTACATCTACTGCTGTCATTGCAACATTCATTCTTGGTGCATTTTTAATGATTTTAGGCCAAATGTATCCATCACTTATTAGTCCTTTTTCCCATGGTATAGAACTCAGACCTGGTAGAGGGTACTCCTACATTGGGGCATTGTATAATTTATTTGTGTGTGCAGGAGTCGGTGTTATTGTAACTTTTTTTACAAAACCAAATGCTGATAAACAGTTAACAGGACTAACTGTTTTTGATATTCATAAGCTCAAAAAAATCTTTAAAGGTTCTAGCATAAATGAAGCTACAGGGAAACCTGTAGTAGTCAATTTTAAAGTGAAAGATCTACGCAAAGACATGGTTTCATTTTCGAAGGATGATATGAAGACTATCAATGCGAATAAGGGGGATCTAGTATATATACAAGATAGCCGATGGTGGCTAGGAGGATTAAAGTCTATACATGCAACCTTTGCTGACCCTCATGATGAAAATGGAGTTGTATATATGAGTGAAGTTCAAAGAGACTCTGGAATGTTCATAGATAACCTTCCCCTTAAAGCTGAAAAGGAAATGTAAATATTATAATTGACTTTCAGCTTATGAAAAGTTGGCGTGCCCTTTAATCATGAAAAAGGGAAATAACACTCCTAATTATCGAAATTACCTGAATTTAGACGCACTCTTAAATGCTCAAAAGCTAATCAGTGAAAAAAAAGGTAAAACAGCACATGACGAAATGTTATTTATTATTACCCATCAAGTATACGAGTTATGGTTTAAGCAGATTTTATTTGAAATAGATTCAATTTTTGAAGTATTTCATGCAAAAGTAATAGATGAGTCACAAGTTGGGATAGCAGTTAGTAGGCTTCACAGAATTAATGAAATTATTCAATTACTAATTGATCAGATTAAAATTTTAGAAACCATGACGCCTATGGATTTTTTAGAGTTTAGAGATTTACTTACGCCTGCTTCAGGGTTTCAAAGTGGCCAATTTAGACAAATTGAAAATAAAATTGGATTACGCAAAGATAGTCGACATGTTTACGGTGGCAAAGATTATAAAACGAAAGTACATCAAGACGATTTAAATAAAGTTTTAGATTCAGAAAATTCAGAATCTTTATTTATTCTTATTGAGAAATGGTTGGAGAGGACCCCTTTTTTAGCAGCAGAAGATTACAATTTTTGGGAACAATACAAAGCTGCTGTATCAAAAATGATATTGAATGATAAAAAAATAATTGAAGAAAATGATGTCCTAGGCGATTTTGAAAAAGAGAGTTATTTTAATCAGTACAATGCTACAGAGAAAATGTTTAATTCTTTGTTTAATGAGTCTGTTTTTAATAAAATGATTGATGAAGGTCAATTCAGATTATCTTATAAAGCAACTCATGCAGCATTATTAATATTACTATACCGTGACCAAGCAATACTTCATAACCCCTATAGGCTTTTAAGTAAATTGATTGATTTAGATGAGCTTTTAACTACTTGGAGGTATAAACATCATTTATTAGCAACCAGGATGATTGGTAAAAAAATAGGCACAGGAGGTTCGGTGGGAGCTCAGTATCTAAAAAAAGCTTTAACTAAGCACAGAGTTTTTGAAGATCTTAGTAGTTTGACCACCTTTTTAATTCCAAGATCTGATCTACCAGATTTGCCAAACAGTATTTTACGGAATTTGAGTTTTCATTATGATATTTAGATAGCAATTTTTATTAGAGAAAAATATAAAAAAATGTACGTTTTATGTCATAATCAAAAAAAAACGATTTAAATTCCTTCTCTTTTTGATATTTAAAAATAATTAATTGATATTCCGGAGTAGCTCAGTTGGTAGAGCAGGTGGCTGTTAACCACTTTGTCGGGGGTTCGAGTCCCTCCTCCGGAGCTTTTTTAATTGCTCATTTGCAGACATTTAAATTATACATATCACTGATAATCGTAATTATGGCCTCATGCTCGACAAATTCTACTCCCCCTGATGTAAAAAAGATTCCTAAGGAGATCAAAACGCATGACCATGTTAGGACTGATAATTATTATTGGATGCGCTTAACCGATGAGCAAAAATCAGCAAAAAAATATGATTCACAGACTCAGGATGTTATCAATTATATTGATGATGAAACAGAATATCTAAATAAGAGTTTAAAGCATACAAAACCACTGCAAAAAGCTTTATATGATGAGATGGTCGGACGAATTAAAAAAGATGATCAGTCTGTACCATACCTAGAAAACGGGTATTATTATTATGTTAGATATGAAGACAAAAAGGAATACCCTATATACTGTAGAAAATATAAAAATTTAAATAATGATGAACAGATCATTCTTGATGTGAATGTTTTAGCAGAGGGGTATGATTATTTTGCCATAGGTGGTATGTCCATTAGTCCTGACAATAAATGGCTTGCATACGGTGTAGACACCTTAAGCCGCAGGTTTTACAAAGTACACTTTAAGAATTTAATTTCCGGAGAAAATTTAGAACATACAATTTCAAATACTACAGGTGGTGTTGCCTGGGCTAATGATAATGAAACTGTCTTTTATACCTTAAAAAATAAAGTCACATTACTAGGAGAAAAAATATATAAGCACAAACTTTCAACTCATTCTGACCAAGATCAATTAGTATACCATGAGAAAGATGAAACCTATTATAATGGAGTTTACAGATCTAAATCAGGGCAATATATTATCATATATAATAGTAGTACTCTAGTTAGTGATTATCATATTTTAGATGCCAATGAGCCAGATGGTAGATTTATAAATTTTTCGCCTCGGGACAAAAAACATGAATACGATATACAGCATTATGAGGATTATTTTTATATAATATCAAATAAAAACTCTCCAAATAACCGTTTAATGCGTACAAAAGTAAATCAAACTGAGCTATCAAATTGGGAGGAGGTAATACCTCATCGTGATGAAGTTCACCTTTTAGGGCTAGAAATATTCAAAAATTATTTAGTCTTAAGTGAAAGGAAAGATGGACTTCGAGTAATTAGAATAAAGAATATGTCCTCTGGAGATGATAGCTACATTGATTTTGAAGAAAAAACTTATTCTGCTTACATATCTACCAATGAGGAATATAATACTAATATTTTACGATATGGCTATTCTTCAATGCTGACACCTTCTTCTGTTTATGATTATAATATGGAAACAAAAGAAAAGACCCTTCTGAAACAAACGGAGGTTATTGGGAAAGGGTACGACAAAGATTTATATGATGCAGAAACTGTATATGCTACATCGAGAGATGGTGAAAAAATACCAATTTATCTAGTATTTCGTAAAGATATGAGAATTAATGAGCCTCAGCCACTTTTACTCTACTCCTATGGTTCATATGGTTCTACATCAGACCCGTATTTTAGTTCTACTAGATTAAGTTTATTAGATCGAGGTTTCATTTATGCGTTAACAAATGTTAGAGGTAGCCAAATATTCGGTCGCAAGTCATACGAGGATGGGAAGCTATTAAAAAAGAAAAATACTTTTTATGATTTCATCGATGCTGGCAAATATTTGGTCAATGAAAGATATACTAGCTCAGATCAATTATTCTGTTCAGGAGGAAGTGCCGGAGGCCTTTTGATCAGCGCAGTAATTAATATGAAGCCAGATCTTTGGAAAGGCGCAATTTCAGCAGTTCCTTTTGTTGATGTCGTTACCACAATGCTTGATCCATCAATACCTCTTACATCGAATGAGTGGGATGAATGGGGTGATCCCAGAGAAAAAGAATATTATGATTATATGTTGTCTTACTCTCCGTATGATCAAATTGAAGATAAAACATATCCTAACATTTTAGTTACATCAGGGTTTTTTGACTCTCAAGTCCAATATTGGGAGCCATTGAAATATGTTGCCAAATTAAGAGATCATTGGCAGGGCGATAATAAATTATACATTCATATGAACATGGATGCAGGGCATGGTGGTAAATCAGGGCGATTTAGGATTTATAAAGAAGTTGCTTTAGAATATGCTTTTTTATTGGACCTTGCTGGTAAAAAAAGTTAAACCTAGTCAAATATCATGAAAGAGACATTACAAGCATACGCAACAATAATAATTTCCACATGTATATGTATTTTAATAGCTTTAGCTAGTGCTCAAGGGGGTTTGATTTCAGGTTCTTTCCCTGTACTATTTTTATGTATAAGTGTGACTTTTATCATTCAATGGTTAGTTTTCATCCCGTCCTATTATTGGTCGACAGAGCGATTTTATGATTTAACAGGGAGCTTAACATTTATAATAGTAGCCTTGATAGCCTTCTATAATAAAAATCAGTTTTTAGGTAATGAATTTGATTTTAGATCGATCGCTATTACGGTATTTATCTTAATATGGGCATTGCGATTGGGGAGTTACCTTTTTCTTAGAATATTGAAAGA
>CENJ01100088.1_pt1 | contig 10810 bp, 9 predicted proteins | sample 356161 | NCBI WGS metagenome assembly CENJ01 (sample SAMEA2619531, study PRJEB7988) | marine metagenome | biome: marine biome (ENVO:00000447); feature: surface water layer (ENVO:00002042); material: "saline water (ENVO:00002010), including plankton (ENVO:xxxxxxxx)" | depth 5 m
ATGGGAAATTGAATATTTCATTTAAGAATTGGGAGAGTGTTCAATGATTTGGCTATACATATTGATCGCCGTTGTTGTGATTGTTATTTCGATTGCTATCCTGAACCGTTACTATCGTAAGGCAACCCGCGAAGTTGCTCTGGTAAGAACGGGTGCTGGTGGACAGAAAGTGATAATAGAAAGGGGGTTCCTCGCCTTTCCCTTCTTGCACAAGGTTTCAGAGGTGAATATGAAGACATCCAAACTAGAAATAGAACGCTCGGGTCCGAAATCCATTATAACCGCAGATCGACTACGTATAGACCTAGCTGCAGAGTTTTATGTTCGTGTTTCCCCCAACGTTGAGGGTGTAAAAACAGCCGCACAGGCGCTTGGTGCTAAATCATTTCGAACGGCAGAATTGGGAGAGACACTAGAGGGTAAATTTGTGGATGCACTGATGACAGTGGGTGCTAAGTATACGATGGATTCTCTTCAGGATAATCGTGGAAAGTATAGTGGTGAGGTGAATGATATAGTTTCGGCTGAACTGGCAAAAAACGGTCTCTTGTTGGAAACTGTCGCAATCACACGATTGGACCAAACGCCGTTTCATGCGCTAGATGAAAACAATGCCTTTAATGCCGTGGGTATGCGTCAGCTCTCCGAAGTTATCTCCACCAACAAAAAAGAACGCGCTGCCATCGAAGCTGAAGCCGAAGTATCTGTGGCACAAACACATTTAGATGCGACAAAGCGCAAATTAAGTATCTCTCAGGAAGAGGAAGAAGCCTCCATCAGTCAGCAAAAAGCAATTGAAACTGCTCGTGCTATAAGTATGGCTGATATTGCAGAAGAGCAGGCTGCTTCCGAACGTCGCCGTGATGAGGCACGAATTGCACGAGAGTTGGAAATAAGTAAGTCAGAAAACGCTAAGGATCAAGAATTGAATCGTGCGCGCCTCGCAAAAGAACTTGCATTGGAGTCATCAAAATATGAAAACTCTGTAAAGCTCTCTGAAAAACGTATAGAAGATATCCGCTCGCAAATTGAAGTACGCCAAATCGAAGCAAGCGAAGTGCTGGCCGCGGAAGAAGTGTCAACCAAGCGTGAGAAAGAGGTCGCTAAACGTGAAAAGGACATAGCGCTTATTCGCGCTGCAGAACAAACCGAAGTCGATAACCTGCGCGTAGCGTCTGAAGCAGATACCGTGGTATCCATGGCTAAGGCAAAAGCAGACGCTACTCGGCTGAGGTCGGACTCCGAAAAAAGCGATATGCTTGCCAAAGCTGCCGGGAAAACTGCTATAGTTGCCGCAGAAAATGCACAGAGCAAAGAAATAATTGATATGAAGCTGGCTAGCAAGAAACTGGCAATTTTGCCCGAAGTGGTTGAGAAAATGATGAAGCCAGCTGAGAAGATTGAAGGTATCCGCATCAACAATATTTCTGGTTTTGCAAAGTCAGGCGGCGGCGAAGGCTCTGGTGCGTCGGAAAGCTCAAGTGTTAACAACGTTATTGATGGGGTTCTGGATCTCGCCCTCCAATTGCCAGCGGTTAAAAAAATCGGTGAAGAAGTAGGGTTGAATGTCTCGGAAGGTCTCAAAGGACTTTCTGAATCTTTAGACAGCACTACGCCCTCTAAAGAGACCAAAAAAAAAGGAAGTAAAGAAAATAAAGACAAAAAGACCATCGAAAAAGGAGAAAAAAAATGACTATCAATCGTAGACGGTTTCTAAAAACTACAGCGGGAACAATTCTTGCAGCGCCAGCACTGATGAATGGGGCTTTGGCAAGCAACCACGGTCCAATTAAATTCGTCTCCATTCTCGACCAATCTGGCGGGCTTGATATCTATGGTAAGCCCATGGTCGATGCTACTAAAATGGCAATTGATGAAATGAACGAAGGCGGTGGGCTATTAGGTCGTAAGATTGATCTGAAGATTTACGACCCGCAATCTTCCATTCAGTTTTATACCCAATTCGCCACTCAAGCCACTGCAGGTGATCGCGCAGACGTTGTCCATGCAGGAATAACCTCAGCTAGCCGAGAAGCGATAAGACCCACCTTTTCACGCTATAACACGCTTTACTTCTATAACGTTCTTTACGAAGGCGGCGTATGTGATATTAACAATTTTTGTACAGGCTCCACTCCAGCCCAGACTGTTGAGAAACTCGTCCCCTATGCAATGAAAAAATGGGGTAAGAAAGTTTACATAGTAGCCGCAGACTATAACTACGGCCAAATCACAGCGCAATGGGTACAAAAATATGTACGTGATAATGGGGGCGATCCTGTCGAAACTGAGTTTTTTCCGCTTGACGTGACAAACTTTGGCCCAACCATTAAGAAAATCCAATCTTCTGGTGCGGATATGGTGATGTCAGCTCTTGTTGGTGGCGCTCATATTTCATTCTATCGTCAATACGCCGCAGCTGGTATGAATAAATCTGTCCCAGTTGCTTCAACAACATTTGGCGTTGGTAATGAACACAAGCTGATTTCTGCCGAAGAAGGTGACGGTATGATCTGCGCCTATTCCTACTTTGAAGAAATTGATAGTCCTGCAAACAAAGATTTTGTAGCGCGCTTCAAAGCCCGTATGGGGGCAGACGCACCTGCATTAAATGAGCTAGCAGCGCGTTCTTATGAGGGGGCTTACATCTGGGCAGAGGCTGTCAAAGCGGCAGGCACAACCGATCGCATGCCAGTGATCGAAGCGCTTCGGTCTGGTCTTGGTTTTGATGGTCCATCGGGTCGCGTGGAAATTGAACCAAAAACAAACCATGCGCTTCAAAACGTCTATCTGGCAGAATTAAAGGATCAGTCCTTTAACATAATTGAGACCTATGAAAGCCAGCCTCCGTCAGATACTTTATTAGTATGTGACCTTGTTGCAGACCCTAATCAGAGTGTTTTTAAATTTGAAAACGGTCTGAAAGCGGCAGGTATCGATATCTAAGACATCACATAGGCCAGTTCATATAATGAACTGGCCTTTTTTGACTGGAGCCATTAATGGATCTATTATTTTCACTTGCTCTTCAGATCCTTTATGGGATTGCTAACCTTGCCCTGATCAGCCTTGGACTAGCCATTGTTTTTGGCATGATGCGCGTGATCAATCTGGCACATGGTGAGTTTCTTATGCTTGGTGGTTACACGGTGGTGGTGGCTACTAACAATGGCGTAAATTTATGGTTTGCAATGCTGATCCTTGCTCCACTCGTCGTAGGGCTTATTGGGCTTATCGTTGAACGATGTCTTATACAGTGGCTTTATGGCAGAATGATCGATACGCTTTTAGCAACTTGGGGATTATCGCTCTTATTTATTGGAATAATTACATCAATTTTTGGAGCTTCAACTTCAACTGTAATTTCACCACCCTTAGGAACTGTCACAATTGGAGAGTATACATCATCAGGCTACGAGCTCTTTTTAATCTTGGTCGTGATTGTTTTGTTGGCTTTAGTGTATATGACTTTAAAATTTACTTCTCTTGGGTTGGTAGCACGGGCGACTATGCAAAACTCCGACATGTCCGCATGCCTGGGGATTTCAACATCCAAAATTTACATGGTTACATTTTCTCTCGGTGCGGCAGTGAGTGGATTGGCAGGCGGCCTTTTAGTTCCAATCACAGGCGTGTTGCCTAACATTGGCGTCATATATATCGCCAAAGCTTTTATTACTGTAATCTCGGGAGGCTCTGCCATACTGGCGGGCACTACCTCTGCCTCGGTTCTTCTTGGTGGGGTGAATGGAATAATGTCTTATATCACAGGGCCAACTTTTGGTGAGGTTGCACTTTTATTTACGGCAATCATATTACTCAGACTAATGCCAACTGGCATTACGGGCCGTTTCTTTAGGAAGAGCCAATAATGCGACTTTATGGAACTTTTAATGGAACATTGGTAATCGCAGGCCTTGCGATTATTTTTACCTTGATTGCACCTAGTATTTTTCAGTTTTTCACAATAATTACACTAACGCAGGTAATTGGCCTATCAATACTAGCTCTCAGTCTGGCCCTTGTGTGGGGATTTGGTGGCATTTTATGTTTTGGGCAGAGTGCTTTTTTTGGGATTGGGGCCTATGCATATTCCGTTGCAGCTGTGAATATCGGTGGCTCTACAGGCTCTATTTTTATCGCCATTCTTGCAGCAGCCATCTTCGCAGCTATTTTGGGTTATTTTGTATTTTACGGCAAAGTGTCCGATGTTTACCTTGCAGTGATTACATTAACTGTCTCACTAATCTTATATTCTTTAATGCGGCGCACCTCAGGTCCAGAATATAAGATTGGCAACGCTCTTTTAGGCGGTTTTAACGGCACGGGATCAGCCCCCCTAAATATGCCAGGCAATGGCTCTGCAATGCTATTTCCGATGCAGACATTTTATGTATCAATGGCGCTACTAATTATTGCCTATGTATTCACGGGATGGCTTGTCACAACCAAATTTGGGCGCGTTTGCATATCTATTCGCGAAAACGAAGTCAGAACTGAACTATTGGGTTATGATACGCGCCTGTATAAACTCTGTCTCTTCAGTATCAGTGCAGGGATTGCAGGGCTTGGGGGCGTATTGTTTTGTGTCGGTGTTACAAGGGTTACGCCCGATGTCTTTAGTTTGGGACAATCCGCCTTAGCCATTATTTGGGTTATTGTTGGGGGCCGCATGACCTTAATTGGACCGATTTTAGCAACCTTTGTATTATATTTTTTAACTTCATCGCTCGGCAGTCAACAGATACTCAATGCTAACTTGGTGCTAGGCATAACCTTAGTTGTTTTTGTTCTCGTTGTTCCAAATGGCGTGGTTCCGACCATTATGAACTGGTTTGAGCGCCGGCGCATAAAACGCTACGAGCGTCAGAAAGAGCGCCGCATGAAGTTACGCAAGCACAGAGCAATAGGATAGGGGCATATTATTAATGGCCAAGCGTGAAGTTGTTGTTGAAACCAGAAATTTATCGATGCACTTTGGAGGTGTGCGGGCGGTGGACAATGTTGATTTTGAGCTGCGCGAAAAAGAGCTACGTTGTCTTATTGGTCCGAACGGGGCCGGCAAGTCAACATTTTTTAAATGTCTTACCGGACAGTTACGCCCAACATCAGGGGATGTGGTGGTCCGCGACATAACAATGACGGGACGCGAATCCCATGAAATCGCAAGCCTTGGTGTGGGTATCAAAACACAGGTCCCTAACTTATTTGATGGGCTTACCGCACACGAAAACCTTTGGCTTTCGTCGCGTAGGTGGCATGGGGACAGACGAGCCAACACCCTTGTTAAAGAAACCATTGATCGCCTTGAACTGGGTGAAATTCGAAGCTCAATTGTTGGTAGTCTTGCGCATGGTCAGCGCCAAATGGTGGAACTTGGCATGGTGGTTGCGGCAGAGCCTTGGCTCGTATTGCTTGACGAACCAGCAGCAGGAATGACAGACGAAGAAACCTTTAAGACAGCCGAACTTATACGCGAAATCAATAAAACCTCAGCATTGATTGTGGTTGAACATGATATGAATTTTATTCGCGCCATAAGCGATATTGTGACATTGTTTCATCAAGGATCAATTTTTATGGAAGACAACATGGATGTGATTTCTGCCGATCCGCGAGCAAGAGAAATTTATCTGGGCCACAAAACATGAGCGCATTACTTGAAATCAAGGGCTTGTCTGCAGGTTACGGCAGAATACCAGTGCTACATGGTGTTGAATGCAACGTACATGACAATGAAATATTAGGTATTTTAGGCAATAACGGAATGGGAAAGTCTACCCTTCTTAAGACAGTCATGGGTATCATCTCACCAACATCAGGTACGATCCTTTATTCCGGCCAAGACGTCACGCGCTTGAAACCTGGACCAAGAGCACAATATGGTATGGGATATGTTCCCCAGGGACGCGGAATATTCCCCAATCTAAGCGTTTTGGACAATCTGCGCATGGGTGTTGTGGGTCATGGATTAGATGAAGAAGATGCAATACGCGACACAGTTCTTGATTTTCCTCGACTTGAAAGCCTCTTGGATCGCTCAGGCGGCACCTTATCTGGTGGTGAACAGCAAATTCTGGCGCTTGCGCGCTGTTTGATTTCACAACCTGACCTAATTTTACTTGACGAACCCACTGAAGGTATTCAACCTTCAATTGTCGATGAGATAGGTGAGATTCTCAACGCGTTAAACCGTAAAAAGGGCGTAACGATTGTTCTGGTAGAACAGAATATGGAGTTCATAACAGAACTGTCGCGTCGCATTAAAATTATGGAAAAGGGAAGCTTTGCAGGCGAAGTAGATCTTATTTCAGGACAAGGTAAAGACCTCTTGCAAAGTTTCTCTGGTTTTGGAGGATCAAAAAACCAACGGCTATCTCCTCCATCACTCGAAAAAACTCCATCAAGAGCGTCTGAGCCCACACAAAGAGTACCAGACGCCAGAAAAAGCACAACGCAGCCTACTGCCGCGTCCTTTAGTGACGCCCCATTAACCGAAAGGATTATGAAAATGACTGTTCAACGCCCAACATTTGCCCAGCTTAAGGAAATTACGCTTGAGCTATGCATGCAGCTCTCTGATGAGCAAATCAAGGAATTTCTGGAAAATATGAAAGGATCGCTTGATGCCTATGATTTGGTGGATGGCATGCCAGATTATTTACCACCTGTTCTCTACCCCCGTACCAGTGGTTCACGTCCTACAGACGAGGAAAATCCGCTAAATGGATGGTATATAAAAACTGAAGTGCGTGGCGCCCCCAAAGGACCTCTGTTTGGCAAAACTGTTGCATTGAAAGACAATGTTTGCCTTGCCGGGGTTCCCATGATGAACGGCTCCTCCACTTTAAAAGGTTACACGCCAGATGTAGATGCTACCGTCGTAACTCGTCTTTTGGATGCAGGTGCAACAATTACAGGAAAAGCGCATTGCGAATATTACTGTTTTTCAGGAGGCAGTCACACAAATGCAACTGGGCCAGTCCATAACCCATTCAAAAGGGGTTATTCTGCAGGGGGATCTTCTTCAGGGTCCGCGGCACTAGTGGCAGGCAAATATGTAGATATGGCCATAGGAGGTGATCAGGGAGGCTCTATACGGATGCCAGCCGCTTATTCAGGCTGCTACGGTATGAAGCCGACACATGGACTTGTGCCCTATACTGGCATCATGCCTATTGAATCTACCCTCGATCACGCAGGACCAATGACCCAAAACGTGGCTGATAACGCACTTATGCTTGAAGTTATAGCCGGCGCAGATGGGTTGGATCCGCGTCAGTATAATGTAGTGACAGATACCTATACCCGCGCAGTAACAGCGGGAGCTTCGGGTCTTAAGATCGGTATTGTAAAAGAAGGCTTTGGCCACGACAGTAGTGAAACCGATGTAGATCAAAAGGTGCGTGCTGCTGCCAATATTTTAAGTGAGTGTGGTGCATCTGTCGACGAAATATCTGTCCCTTGGCACCTTAAGGGTCTGCCAATATGGACCCCAATCGCTAGCGAAGGCGCAACTAATCAGATGATGCATGGAAATGGTATGGGGACTGGCTGGGAAGGCATGTACACAACTTCTCTATTGGACTATCATGCCAATTGGCGTGGACGTGCCGATGAGCTGTCAGATACTTTGAAAATCACAATGTTTGTTGGGCAGTATTTTCTAAAACATCATAGGGGTCATTACTATGCCAAAGCCCAAAATCTTTCGCGCCAACTGCGTGAAGAATATAACAAGGTTCTTGCCTCTTATGATCTTTTGCTTATGCCAACAACTCCGATGAAAGCCACCCCAATCCCAGAGAGATCAGAAGGCCTTGCAACCTGGACCCAACGTGCGTTTGAAATGCTGGTCAATACAGCCCCCTTTGATGTGACGGGCCATCCAGGAATGTCCGTTCCCTGTGGAATGTCTGATGGTCTACCCGTTGGCATGATGCTGATTGGACGTCATTATGAGGAAAGCACAATTTATCGCGCTGCTGGTGCCTTTGAAGCTGCAAAGGATTGGCAGACACTTTAAATCTGCGAGAAGAGGACACAATGGTACAAATTGCGCCTGCCGAAGGTCTTAGCCACGTCATTGGAGACCAATCAAACCGCCTATTGAACGTAACGTTGCCAGAGTTTTTTAACTATACGCGACAAAAATATGGACAGTGTGAAGCCGTTGTTTTTTCGCAGTTCAACATGCGCTGGAACTATAGTGAACTTTTGGACAAATGTGATGAATTTGCAGCCGGTCTTTTGGCGCTTGGGCTATACAAAGGAGACCGAGTCGGTATTTGGTCCCCAAATCGGGCAGAGTGGATTGTTGCACAAATTGCAACGGCACGCCTTGGAATAATTCTTGTCAACATTAATCCTGCTTATAAAGGAACAGAGCTCGAATATTGTATAAAAAAAGTCGATCTAAAATGTTTGATCTTTGCGACGCAATTTAAATCATCAGCTTATGCTCAAACAATTCTAGATCTTTGTCCTGAGTTGCTCGAGCAAAAGCCTGGACACCTACACCTAAAAAAACTCCCAAGTCTGCGCGTGTTAGTGCAAATTTCAGAAACACCCATAGCGGGTGCTTACTCCTTTCAAGAGGTCGTTAAAAAAGCTACCAAAGGGTATTTTGAGCGACTTGATTACATTTCTAATGGGCTACGTCCTGATGATGCGATTAATATACAGTTTACATCTGGTACTACGGGTTCACCGAAAGGAGCAACACTGAGCCATAAAAATATAATTAATAACGCGGTATCTTGTGCCAAAGCCATGAACCTGACACACTATGATCGGCTATGCATTCCAGTACCTCTTTATCATTGTTTTGGGATGGTCCTTGGAACGCTTGCCTGCTGCGCGGCTGGGGCTACGATGATATTCCCAAGCGAAGGCTTTGAACCAGACAAAACCATGCAAGCCCTCAAAAGTGAAAACTGTACTGCGGTTCATGGGGTGCCTACCATGTTTTCAGCAATGTTAGCCTCCTCGGAATTTGAGGGAAAACCGATTAAGTCTTTACGTACAGGTATAATGGCTGGATCACAATGCCCTGAAGTACTGATGCGCCGCGTGCTTTATGATTTGGGATGCTCTGAAATAACTATCGGATATGGAATGACTGAAACTAGCCCTATTTCATTTCAATCGGACGTCAATGATCCTGTGGATGTACGGGTCAGCACTGTGGGACGTATCCAACCTCATTGCGAGGTGAAAATAGTAGAAGATGATGGCTCAACTTGCGCCGTCGGTCAAACAGGAGAGCTTTGGACCAAAGGCTATTTGGTAATGAAAGGGTATTGGAACGATACTGAGGCCACTGAGTCCTCTATAGAAAACGGATGGATGAAAACTGGTGATCTTGCCACTATTGACAATGAGGGTTTCTGTCGGATTGTTGGCCGCAAAAAAGATATGGTGATCCGTGGTGGGGAAAATATTTACCCAGCAGAACTCGAAGAATTTCTCACCGCTCAAAAAGGTATTCTGGAAGCACATGTTTTTGGTGTTCCAGACGAAAAATTTGGCGAGCAACTAGTAGCCTGGATCATCCCTGAAGAAGGTACCACTCTCGATGAAATCTCTATTCAGAACCTCTGTAAAAATGCGCTAGCCTATTACAAAGTACCAGCCATAGTGCGTTTTGTGAAGGAAGTGCCCCTTACCGCCACAGGAAAACCTCAAAAATTCAAAATGCGCGAGATAATGTTGAACGAAACCTAAATTGTTTAACTACATCTCGTTATTTAATAGGGCGAGTAAAGAAAAATTGGTACTTATAATAGCGTACTTTCATACCTCATATCTTTCGCCAGCTGGAGGGATAAAACTTGTCGAGGGCTTATAGGGATAGGCACTAGAAAATTCTTAAAGACAATGTTACTATATCACCAAAACAGTAATAACGGTCAAAGATTGATATGTCCACTTTACCAGATAGAAATGAACTTGAGTTTGCAAAAATAGAGGAGATTGCAAACTCTGAAAATGACCATCCTGTTTTTATGCTAAATTTAAATAAATACTTTGATAGAGGTGGGTTTCTCAATCAAAATGAAAAATATAATGATTACATCAAAACGGTATATGCCATTTTGCATGAAACTGGTGGCAAAATGTTATGGAGATCTACTGTTCATGACCAAATGGTTGGCAACCAGGAGATAGATGAGGTTTGGGCGGTTTGGTACCCATCTCACAAGGCGTTTTTGGGCCTTAAAGACGTACCAACTGCCGCAAAGTCGTTCACCTTGAAACGGCAGGTCGTCGAACGAGCCGTAATTCACAGATGTGATCCGTATTAGAATAAGGGGTGATGGAATGGCTGAGGTACCAAATATAAATAAAAAGGCCCTTGATGAGGTTTCTAAAATAGCAAATAGCGGCGACGATAGACCTGTATTGATGTTGAATTTGAATACCTATTTTCATGGTGAAAGCACGATGTCATCTGATGCATACACTGCTTACAATTCTGCAGTTGAAGCAATTCTCAGAGAGGTAAAAGGAAAAATCTTGTGGCGATCTCCTGTATATGGACAACCGGTAGGAAAGCAAAATGTCGACGAAGTATTGGCAGTTTGGTACCCAAATCATCAGGCTTTCATAGATATTAAAGACGCGCCCAGCTCGGCACGATTTGCTGAGGCCAAAAATAGGGTTGTAAAGCATGCTATTATACATCGAAGCGATCCGTACACTGTTGAAAGAGTTCCTTGAGCAGAGGCAAAATATTCGGGACACATCCAAACATTTCTAGTTAGGCAGTAAGAAAATTATAGTTTTTGAAAACTTAAGGCAATTAAGC